>Ga0207706_10000146_pt1 | contig 76821 bp, 72 predicted proteins | sample KBSC53metaG_FD_184318 | JGI IMG/M metagenome (GOLD analysis project Ga0207706, IMG submission 184318) | Corn rhizosphere microbial communities from Kellogg Biological Station, Michigan, USA - KBS C5-3 metaG (SPAdes) (version 2) | ecosystem: Host-associated > Plants > Roots > Rhizosphere > Soil ... | reverse complement strand
CCGCGCTTTTTTTCTCTACCAGCTACCCCTTACGGGTACCCCTACTGGAGACCTGCCAGACGGAGCGCCATCGGTTAGACTCCAGACCTCAGACTATCGACTCGGTCCATGCCTTCTGAACCAACCCGCACCGGTCACGTCGCCCTCGCTGGAGCGCCGAATGTGGGAAAGTCGTCCCTGCTCAATCGGCTGACCGAAACTCACCTGTCCCTGGTCAGTCCGAAGCCTCAGGCGACGCGGCTCCCGGTGGTCGGCTTACTCACAACAGAAGACACCCAGTTCGTTTTCCACGACCTCCCCGGATTACTGGAGCCAGCCTATCCCCTGCAGGTCCGGATGCGGTCAGCCGCTCTCGAAGTGCTCAATCGCGTTGATGTAATACTTCATCTCCATGAGGCAATTCAGGCCCCCGCAAGCGACTTCTGGAGCCTTGCTGGCCTTGAGAAAGCACTTGAGGTCCCGGTCGTCACTGTCTACACCAAGACTGATTTGCTCCGGGGACCGCTTACTCTTTCCGGGTCTGCGTCACCCTTGGCGGTGTCCGCCGAGACCGGAGCCGGGATTCCGCAGCTTCTTGAGGCGATTCGTCCGCTGCTCCCTCAAGGCCCCTTTCAGTTTGATCCGGATGAGGTGGGTACTCAGCCGCTTCATTTCTTCGTGGGCGAATACCTGCGTGAGGCTGCGTTTGATCTTCTGCAGGCCGAGGTGCCGTATGGGGTTGCCGTCGAGGTGGAGGAGTTCCACGAGAACCGGAGCCCAGTGTACATTCGAGTCTCGCTGTACGTCGAGCGAGATTCGCAGAAAGGAATCGTGGTGGGGCGGGGCGGTCGAACGCTGAAGGCGATCGGCACCCACGCCCGTTTGCGGCTGGAGGCCCTGCTGGGCCAGCCGGTCTACCTCGAGTCCCGGGTGAAAGTGCTCCGCAACTGGCGCCGCAGCAGCGCCGCACTCACCCGACTCGGCTTTCCTGAGAAGGCGCCGTTATGAGTGTGGCTCCCGAGTTGCTCGAAATCCTGGTCTGTCCCAAATGCAAGGGAGACCTGGAATATCGCCCCGACCCCGAGGCGCTTATCTGTAACACCTGCCGCCTGGTCTACGCCGTCGAGGACGGCATTCCGATCATGCTGATCGACGAGGCCAAGCCGCTTTGACCGATATTGTCGCCGCCGCGCGGGCCGAGGCCGCGCGTTTGGGTCACGACTACATCGGCAGCGAGCATCTCTTCCTCGCGCTCCTGGGGAGCGGGGATCCCTCCCTCGGCACCATCCTTACCTCCTTCAATCTCGACCCGGCTGTGGTCCGCGAACGGGTCGAGCGTCGCGCTCCCAAGGGGCGTGGGGCTCCTCTCGCGGAAGGCGATGCCGCCCTTCGCTCGGGAGCCAAACGTGCGCTTGAGGCGTCCCGGTCGGATGGGAACCTGCTTCACGCCTTGTTGCGCGATGGCAAAGGTCCGGCAGCACTGATCATGCAGGACCTCGGGGTGCCGGTCGAGAAGGTCCGTGCCGCGCTGCAGTCGGTCGCTCCGCTACACTCGCCTGAGACGCCATCCCGTCCTGCGCGACCGCCCCGGTCGAAGGAGAAGACCCCTCGTCGGGAAGCGCCTCGGGAACCGCCGCCGCCGGCACCTCCCCGACTTCCCCCTGTGCGTGAATCGCTGCTGAACTGGCGGAACGTACTGCTGGTCGCGGTGCCGGCGAGCATGGTCCTGTATCACATGAACGCGCCCTCCTGGATCGTATTCACCGCCGCCTGTCTGGGAGTGCTTCCTCTCGCTGGCTACATGGGAGAGGCAACCGAGCACCTTTCAGCCAGGACCGGACCCGCAGTAGGGGGGCTGCTGAATGCCACGTTTGGCAATGCTGCCGAGCTGATCATTGCGATCGCAGCGCTTCGGGCCGGACTGGTGGACCTGGTCAAGGCGTCGATCACGGGCAGCATTCTGGGGAATCTGCTCCTCATCCTCGGCCTCTCGCTCGTAGCGGGAGGTTTCTCCCGGCCAATCCTGCGGTTTAACCGGACTGCGGTGGGAATGAGCGCGGGGATGCTGGCGCTCGCGGTCACGGGGATGGTGTTTCCGGCCGTGGTGCATGCGCTTCACGGTTCGGAAGGACCGGTGCTTGCTGAGTTAAGAATGTCGGAAGCGGTGTCGGTCGTCCTGATCATCACGTACCTGTGTTCCCTCTGGTTTACCCTCAAGACCCACAAGCGGCTTCTTACCGGCGATCCTCACCCAATGGTTGGCCCGCCGTGGAAACTCTGGTTTGCGGTTGTTGTGCTGGGTGTTGCCACGGTGGGTGTCGCAGTGGAATCGGAGATCCTGGTCCATGCTACGCAACATATCACCCAGGAGTACAGCTACATCTCCGAGACGTTCCTGGGCCTGATCATCATTCCCATCATCGGTAACGCAGCGGAGCATGCTACAGCGGTAGTCGTGGCGCGGAAGGGCCAGATCGATCTCGCACTTCAAATCGCTCAGGGATCCAGCACGCAGGTCGCGCTGCTCATCGCGCCGGTGCTTGTCTTCCTCGGACTGGTGCTGGTTCCGTCCGAAACGGGGCAGTACATGAACCTTGTGTTCGCTCCGTTGCAGGTTGTGGCCTTGTTCCTGGCCACATTGCTTTCGGCGATCATCACCCTGGATGGAGAATCACATTGGTTCGAAGGGGTGCAGTTGCTCGCCTTGTATGCCATGATTGCAGTCGCGGTGTATTTCATTTGACAGCCCCCTCGGCGGCCCCTAAGTTGAGACCAGAAAACTTCTTACGAGGGTAACGGGTGCGGACTCGCCCGACGATTCTCTACCATTCGCCGGAGGCCCGACCTGTTCCTGACCTCGTTCGGCATTGGGCCGAGGTCAAGGACTTCCCGCTCGAGGTTCTTGCCGACCCGGCGGACGTTCAGGCCATCGTGCTGCGCGGATTCCCCTGCTTCCTGTTTGTGGACGCAGACCGCGCAGGGACCCGCGGCGTGGACCTCGTGCGCACGCTCAAGAGTGACGCCTTCACCGCGATCGTTCCCACGGTGATGCTCTCGGGCCGGCACGACCCGGCCGAGGTCCAGAGCTGGTTCTCTGCGGGCACCGACGAGGTCATCACCGGGCTGTTTTCTCCCGCGGAGCAGCGTTCCCGTCTCGACGCGATGCTGGTCCGGACCGAACGCGACGTGTCGGTGCACCCATCGACGCGGCTTCCCGGGACCACCGAGATTGAGCGGGAAATCCGGCGCCAGTTGGAGCAGGAGGGCGAGTTCGCGGTCTGTTACGCGGATCTCGATCACTTCAAGGAGTTCAACGACCGGTACAGCTACTACGACGGCGACCGGGTCATCTACCTGCTGTCGCGCATCCTGCATGATGTGGTCAAGGGGATGCTGAATACCCGCGGGTTCGTGGGCCACATCGGCGGCGACGACTTCATCTTCGTGGTCCCATCGTCGGAGATCAGCACCGTCTGCAGCGAAATCATATCGGTGTTCGACACCCTGATTCCGCTGCAGTACAATGACCAGGACCGGCGCGCAGGATACTTTTTCGGCAAGGATCGGCGGGGCCAGCTGCACCGGGTCCCCCTCATGACGGTATCGATCGGAATCGTGACCAACCGCAACCGCCGCTTCACCCACCCGGCGCAGGTAAGCGAGCTCGCGACCGAGATGAAGAGCTACGCCAAGACTCTGCCTGGATCGGTGTTCGTGGTCGATCGCCGGCAATCGTCGGACTCCGATGAAGGGTCCGAGCGTCGGCCGGGCCCAGCTCGCTAGGGGGACAGAATGAACGTCACCTGCCCATCCTGCTCCACGGTCTACCGGGTGGATCCGGCCAAGGTGCCGGCCGGGGGCGTCAAAGCGCGCTGCCAGGTGTGTGCAACGGTATTTTCCGTCGAGCACGCCCTCACGCCGCAGGCGACGCCTCCGGTGGCCGTAGCTCCAGCGGCTCCGCCTCCAGCGACGCGGCCAGCCGAGCCGGTTGCGGCACCGGCGACCGTCGCTCCGGCACCAGCCCCAGTCGCGGCGTCGCCTCCACCGCCTGCGCCCGCGCCGCCACCCGAGCCTCCACGCGCGCCAGTGTCTCCGCCTGCGGCACCAATGGCGGCAGCCCCACTCGCTCCGCCTCCGGCACCAGCGACTCCGCGGCCGCCCGCTCATCCGGCCGCTCCGCCACCCGGAGCATCGGTGAGGCCTCCGATGGCGCCTCCGGCGACTCGGCCCACGGTGGCACCGCCAGCAGTGCCTCAGGGGCCTCGGCCCACGGCTCCACGGCAGTTTCCGCCGGGTGTGCCCGGGCGCCCTGCCGGCGCCCCAATGCCGCCTCCGGCGATGCGTCCCGCGCCCCCGCCTGCAGGACCGCCGCCGGTACCTGCTCCGGCCGCACCTCCAGTTGCCCCCGCGCGTCCCGTAGCCCCTGCTCCCGCAGCTGCTGCGGCTCCGCCGCCTGCTCCAGCCGCTTCGGCGCCCGCTGCTCCTTCCCACGCACCGCGCGCGGTCAATCCTTTCCTGACCCAGGATCCGGGACAGAAGGCACGACGCCTCGCGCGCGCCCTCGTCTCCGATCTCGCCGTCTACTATCCGGATCGCAGGAAGGAAGGCCTCGCGTCGGGAAATCTCAAGGAGCTTTTCGAAGAAGAGATCAGGAAGAGCTGGGAGGAATACACCGAGCAGGTAGGCAAGGAGCTGGCCGACGCGACGACTTACTTTACCGACGCGCTGAACGAAATACTGGCGGGTGGGAGGAAGATGTTCTGACCGTTATATTTGAGCTGTCCCCTGAGCCGCTCTGCCGCCTCCGGCGGACGAGCGGCTCGTTCGTTCACTGACCGGCGAAACCTATGCGCGACCTCAAAGAACAGCTCGACGATCTCGACACCCGCGTAATCCAGCTCCGGGACTTTCTTTGACCTGGAGGCAAAGCGGAGTCAGCTGTCCGACCTGGAAACCCGTCAGGCTGATCCCTCCTTCTGGTCCAAGGCCGATCGCGCCCGGGAGGTGGTCCAGGGAATCAACCAGCTGAAAAACTGGATCCAGCCCTACGACGATATTCGCCGCCGGCTCGATGACGCTCGCGCCATGGTCGAGCTGCTCGAGGCCGAGCCCGACGAGGCGATGTCCACCGAGCTTCTGGGCGAGGCCGAACGCCTCGGCAAGTCGGTCGAAACCTTCGAGCTCCAGACAATGCTGCAGGGCCCCGACGACGCGCGCGACGCGATTCTGACCATTCATCCCGGCGCTGGTGGTACCGAATCCCAGGACTGGGCGGAGATGCTCAAGCGGATGTACGTCCGCTGGGGAGAACGCCGCGGCTACGACGTCTCGGTGCTGGACGAGCAGCCGGGCGAAGAGGCGGGAATCAAGTCCGTCTCGCTCGAGATCAAGGGAGAGTACGCCTACGGCTTCTTGAAAGCGGAGAAGGGAGTCCACCGATTGGTGCGGATCTCTCCATATGACTCCCAGGCTCGGCGGCATACTTCCTTCGCCTCGGTGTTCGTATATCCCGACATCGACGACACGATCGAAGTCGATCTCCGGGAGGAAGACATCAAGATGGATGTCTTCCGGGCCTCGGGCGCCGGGGGGCAGCACGTCAACAAGACCTCATCCGCCGTGCGGCTCACGCACATCCCGACCGGACTCGTTGTGTCCTGCCAGCAGGAGCGGAGTCAGAGTAAGAACCGGGCGACCGCGATGAAGATGCTGCGGGCGGCTATCTATCAGAAAAAGCTGGAAGAGCAGGAGGCGGCCCGGGCCAAGATCGAAGCCACCAAGACCGACAACTCCTGGGGCAACCAGATCCGGTCCTACGTGTTCCAGCCCTATACCATGGTCAACGACCATCGAACCGAGTTGAAGGTCGGCGACGTGCAGCGGGTAATGGATGGCGACCTGGATGAGTTCATCGAGGCCTACCTGAAGCGATTCGGGGGCAAAGCGGCATGACCGGCGTTACCGAGGAACGCTCCTTCGTCGAGGAGGCCCGTCGCGCCAAGCTGCCGGCTCTCAAGGCACTTGGTGTGCAGCCCTTCGCGTACCGGTTCGACCGCACTCATACCAGTGCTCAGGCCCTGGCAGCGTACGATGACTCCATGGGCGACTCAGGCCCGGAAGTTTCTGTCGCGGGCCGTCTGGTAAGCCACCGCGGGCAAGGAAAGACCTCGTTTGGACACATTGAAGACGGGGTGGGGCGGATCCAGCTCTACTTCAGACAGGATCTGCTGGGGCAGGCCTACGACCTGGTCAAGCTGCTGGACCTCGGCGATCACATTGGTGTGAAGGGCATCCTGTTCCGGACCAAGGCCGGTGAGGTAACGGTCCGGGCTTTGGAGGTGACGCTTCTCGCGAAGTCGCTCCGCCCGCTCCCGCTGGGGAAATCCCGCTCCGACGAAGAAGGAACCACGACCTACGGCGGCCTCAACGACGCTGAGGTACGATATCGGCAGCGGTATGCCGATCTCGCGGTGCATCCCGAGGTGCGTGAGGTCTTCAGGCTGCGCGCCCGCGTTACGAGTTTCATCCGGCGCTTCCTCGACGCCAAGGGATTCCTCGAGGTCGAGACTCCGGTCTTGCAGCCCCTCTATGGTGGCGCCGCCGCTCGTCCATTCGTCACCCACCATAACGCGCTGGACCAGCCCCTGTACCTGCGCATCGCCGACGAGCTGTACTTGAAGCGGCTCCTGGTGGGCGGGCTGGAGCGGGTCTACGAGATCGGGCACGACTTTCGGAACGAAGGCATGGACCGGACCCACAATCCGGAATTCACCATGCTGGAGTGGTATCAGGCGTATGCGGACTACACGGACATGATGTCGCTGGTTGAGGAATTGATCGCCGGTCTGTTTACCGATTGCTGCGGCACGACTCGGGTCGTCCGGGACGGGGTCACCCTGGATTTCACCCCCCCCTGGCCCCGGGTCGGTTTTCTCCAGCTGGTCGAACGCCATGCCGGACTCAACCTCCGCACCGCAAGTGAGCGGGAATTGCGTTCCGCCATCACCCGGGCCGGCATCGAGCCGGATGAGGCGGAGAAGCTGACCGGCGGCCGGCTCATGGATGAAGTGTTCCGGTCCTTCGTGGAGCACGCCCTGGTTCAACCCACTTTCGTGGTGGACTATCCAAAGCCACTCTCGCCCCTGGCGAAAGAGCACAGGGAAGACTCGTTCCTCACCGAGCGGTTCGAGCTGTTCGTGCAGGGCAAGGAACTGGCCAACGCCTTCAGTGAATTGAATGATCCGGACGACCAGCGCCGCCGGTTCGAGGACCAGGCACAGCAGCGGGCGGCTGGAAACGATGAAGCGCAGCCACTCGACAGCGACTACATCAGGGCCCTCGAGTACGGAATGCCCCCGGCGGGTGGCTTGGGCATGGGAGTGGACCGTCTCATGATGCTCATCGCCGACCAGCCATCGATCCGGGACGTGATTCTCTTTCCCGCGATGCGGCCGGAGGGATAATGGCCGGAGGCGGAGGTGTCGAGCTGCTCAGTCTGCTCCGGTGGCCCGACCCGCTGGAGCGGAAGATCGCCGCCCGCTACATGCGGGGCCGCCGTTCTCGCGCGCTCTCGCTGAACACCCTGATTTCGATCGGCGGCGTCGCCGTCGGCGTCATGGCTTTGATCGTGGTGCTTGGCGTGATGAACGGACTGCGGAACGACCTCCGGGAGCGGATTCTGGTCGCCAATCCCCACCTCAGGATCCTGACCTTCGGCACCGGTCTCCGACTCGACAACTGGCGGGAAGTTATCGAGCAGGTTCGAAAGGAACCCGGAGTCGTTGCCGCGGCACCCGAGGTCATCAGCCAATCGCTGATTTCGGCGGGCTCGGACTATGCGGAGGGGGTCCAGATCGTGGGATTCGATCCGGACACCGGCACTCGCTCGGTTACGTCCCTCCCGCAAGCGCTTACCAAGGGGGACCTCCAGTTCAAGCCGACTCGAAATGACGTCGACGGGGGTATCATCCTTGGGTACCGGTTGTCGGAGCGGCTTTCGGTGTATCCGGGAGATGTGGTGACGATGATTCCGCCCAAGGCGGGTGCCATAAACCCGGCGCTGGGCTATGCGGTCCCCCGATACTGGAAATTCGAGGTGACCGGTTTATTCAACACGGGAATGTTCCAGTACGACAACCAGTTTGTCGTACTGTCGCGGGAGGTGGCGCAACGCTTCACCGGTTTGGGAGACGCTGTTTCAGGCATCGACATCCGGGTTACCGACCCATGGAAGGCCCCGGAAATCGGCCGGCGTCTCGAGGGAAAACTGGGGTACCCCTATCGGGCGCTGGACTGGCAATCTCAGAACGAGACGTTGTTCAGCGCCCTGCAGCTCGAGAAGGTCGCCATGGGCTTCATCATCTTCTTCATCATGATCGTGGCGGCGTTCAATATCGTTGGCACGCTCACCATGGTCGTGGCGGAAAAGACTCGGGAAATCGGAATCCTTCAGGCGATGGGACTGCAACGGCAGGCGATCGCCCGAATCTTCCTGGCCCAGGGCGCGATTATCGGCCTGGTCGGCGTCGTGATCGGGTTGGTTGGCGGTCTCACGATCGCGTTTGCGGTGGATCGGGGCAAATGGATCCGGATCAACCCGACGGTCTACTTCATCGACCACCTTCCGATTCACGTGGAATTGTTCGACGTCGGCGTCGTGGTTGTGGCCAGTTTGCTGCTCGCCGTCGTCGCGACGTTGCACCCTTCCCGTACGGCCTCGCGGCTCACGCCGGTCGAGGCTATCCGCCACGAATGAGCGCCGTCCTCATCGCGCAAGGCGTGCGCAAGGTCTACGAGGGCGGAGACGGCACTCCGCTCGAGGTGCTGGCCGGAGTCGACCTGGAAGTGCGACGGGGGGAGTTCGTCTCCATTGTGGGGGCGAGCGGTGCGGGGAAGAGCACGCTGCTGCATCTCCTGGGCGCGCTGGACCGGGCCACCGAAGGCCGGCTCGCGCTCGACGGAGTGGAATACGCCCTGGCCACCGACGCCGAACTGGGTGAAGTGAGAAATCGAAAGCTCGGGTTCATCTTCCAGTTCCATCACCTGCTCCGGGAATTCACCGCGCTGGAGAATGTGATGATGCCGTTGCTGATTGGAGGGCAAACCGATCAGGCGGCGGAAGCACGGGCCCGGGAGCTGCTCGACGTAGTCGGTCTGAGCGAACGGCTCAGTCATCGTCCGGCTGCCCTGTCGGGCGGAGAGCAGCAGCGGGTCGCGGTGGCACGAGCATTAGCCAACGATCCCGACGTGGTTCTGGCCGACGAGCCCTCCGGCAATCTGGACCACGCCCACAGCGAGCGCCTACACGACCTGCTGGCCTCTCTCACCCGGGAGTTCGAAACCGCCCTCGTGGTCGTCACCCACAACCGACTGCTAGCCGCTCGGGCCGATCGGGTCCTCGCCATGGAAGGCGGCCGTCTGGTGCCGGTAGCTGGCGTGGAGGCGGCGTCCTGATGCTCTGCAGCCAGTGTCACGAACGGACCGCGGTGGTGAATCTCCACCAGATCGCCAATGGGGAAGTGGTGCTGCTGCACCTCTGCGAGCGTTGCGCCGCGGAAAAAGGGGTGGACAGCTCATCAACTTTGACCAAGACGCCGGTCGGGACCTTCCTCGCCAGCATGGGGAAGGGGTTGGATCTCCCCAACGGGGGCGCCATCGCCGAAGGAACGGCCTCTTGTACAGCTTGTGGTGCCACGCTGGACGATTTTCGTGAAACGGGGCGAGTCGGCTGTGCCCAGTGTTACAAGACGTTCGAGGCGGCACTGAGGGAGCTGCTGCGCCGGCTGCACGGGTCGAGCCGGCATTTTGGCGAGCGGTACCGGCCGACCGAATCCGAAACGGGAGTTCCGACAGCCCGCGAGTTGCGCGAGCAGCTGCGCGTGGCGGTAGAGGCGGAAGACTTCGAGCTTGCCGCGGAGCTGCGCGACCGGCTTCGGGTCGTGGAGACGCCCAGTGATTGACCTGAGTCTCCTGCCCGACGGTGGCATGCCCTGGCTCGATGCGAGCGGAAACGCGAGCCATCTGGTGCTCTCGACCCGGATCCGGCTGGCCCGCAACCTCGCCGACCGGCCTTTCAGCCTCCGGTCGTCTCCCAATGAGCGCGAGGCGATCTTCGCGGAAGTGACGGAAGTTGCGAAGGAAACCGTCTCCTTGCGACGGGCGCACGCCTTCCGGCTGGACCGGTTGGAGCCGATGGACCGGCATCTGCTGCACGAGCGGCACCTGGTGAGCCGGGAATTGGCCGGTCTGGACCCCAGCGGCTCGGTGCGATCGGGCGCGGCACTGTTGGTGCAGGACCGGGTCAGCGTGATGCTGAACGAAGAAGACCATCTCCGGCTGCAAAGCCTGCATTCCGGGCTCTCGCTGGAGGCGGCATATCAGGAGGCGGACCGGCTGGACGGTGAACTGGGGCAACGACTTCCCTTCGCTTTTCATCCGGAGTTTGGGTATCTTACCACCTGCCCGACCAATGTCGGCACGGGGCTCAGGGCCTCAGTGCTTATCCACTTGCCGGGCTTGGTGTTAACAAAAGAAATCTCGAAGGTACTGCAGGGGCTTTCCTCGGTGGGGCTGACTCATCGCGGATTGTACGGTGAAGGCAGCGAAGTCGTCGGGAATTTCTTCCAGCTGTCCAACCAGATGACGCTGGGAAAATCCGAAGCGGAGCTGCTGGATCATCTGGGCAAGATGGTTCGCCAGGTGATCGAGTACGAAGAGCAGGCTCGTCAGCTCCTGATGCGGGAAGTCGCGACGATCATCGAAGACAAGGTGTGGCGAGCCTACGGTTTGCTTCGCTACGCGCGTACACTGTCCTTCGATGAGGCGATGAATCTCTTGAGCGGCGTCCGGCTGGGTGTGGGGCTTGGCCTGATCGAACGGATCAGTCTCTACACACTCAACAAGCTGCTGGTGTACACGCAGCCTACCCACCTTGCGGTCGCCGAAGGATTGCAGATGGACGATCCCGAGCTCGGCGCCCGCCGCGCCCGGTACGTCCGAACCCTGTTGGAAGACGAAGCAGGTCGTCGAGGGTGACGCATGAACGGCTACAACTTCACTGACCGCGTACGCAAAGTGCTGCAGATGGCCCGCGAGGAAGCGGCGCGCCTGCATCACGAATACGTCGGCACCGAACACATCCTCCTGGGACTCATACGGGAGGGTGAAGGGGTCGCCGCCGCGGTTCTTACCAACCTGAATGTCGATCTCGAAGAGATCCAGCAGAAGATCGAGGAGACGGTAAAGAAGGGGAAAGCGGCGGCCGCCGCGGGCCCCGACCTGCCGTATACCTCGCGCGCCAAGAAGGTGCTGGAGCTCGCGATGACCGAAGCCCGGGAGCTGAACCACAGCTACGTGGGCACCGAGCACCTGCTCCTCGGCCTGTTGCGGGAGGAGAAGGGCATCGCCGCCCAGGTGCTGACCGATGCGGGTGTCAACCTGGAGCAGTCGCGCGCGGAAACACTGCGGCTGCTGGGCAGCGACATGCCGCAGTCGAGCTCCAGCTCGAGCGGTGGCGCGACACCCCCGGCCGCCGCCCCCAAGTCGGAAAAGAAATCCAAGACTCCGGCCCTCGATCACTTCTGCCGCGATCTGACCCAGCTCGCCGCCGAAGGCCAGCTCGACCCGACTATCGGGCGCGCCAAGGAAATTGAGCGGGTCATGGAGATCCTGGCCCGGCGCAAGAAGAACAATCCGGTGCTGATCGGCGAGCCGGGCGTCGGGAAGACCGCGATTGTCGAAGGTCTGGCGCTGATGATCGCCAACGGCCTGTGCCCCGACGTGCTCAAGGAGCACCGGGTGCTGTCGCTCGATATGGCGGCGGTCATCGCGGGCACCAAGTACCGCGGCCAGTTCGAGGAGCGGCTCAAGGCGGTCATGAACGAGATCGCCCAGAACAAACAGATCATCCTGTTCATCGACGAGCTGCACACGCTGGTCGGAGCCGGAGCGGCGGAGGGCGCCATCGACGCCTCCAACATGCTCAAGCCCGCGCTGGCTCGCGGAGAGCTGCAGTGCGTCGGTGCCTCGACCCTGAACGAGTACCGCAAGTACATCGAGAAGGATGGGGCGCTGGAGCGCCGCTTCCAGACCGTGATGGTGGAGCCGCCGACAGTAGATGAGACGATCGAGATCCTGAAGGGTCTGCGCAAGAAATACGAAGACCACCACCGCGTGGTGATCCCCGACGAGACCCTCGACGCGGCCGCAAAGCTTTCGGAACGCTACATCACCGACCGCTTCTTGCCGGACAAGGCCATCGACGTAATCGACGAGGCCGGCGCCCGCGCCCGTCTCGCCTCCCAGGTGCCGCCGCCGGAAGTCGCCAATCTCAAGGCCGGTCTGGAGAAGGTGAACCTGGACAAGGAGGATGCCGTCCGGGACCAGAACTTCGAGCGGGCCGCCTCGCTGCGGGACCAGGAGCGCGACCTGCAGAACCAGATCCGGCTCAAGCAGGAGGAGTGGGAGCGGGAGCGTCAGACCCGCCGTCCCGTGATCGGCGAGGAGGAGATCGCCTTCATCGTCTCCCGCTGGACCGGGATCCCCGTCACTCGGCTGCAGGAGGCGGAGACCGCCCGCCTGCTCCGGATGGAAGACGAGCTGCACCAGAGCGTAGTGGGACAGGACGAGGCCATCAAGGCGATTTCTCGGGCCATCCGCCGCTCACGCGCGGGACTCAAGGATCCCAAGCATCCGATCGGCTCGTTCATCTTCTCCGGCCCCACTGGCGTGGGCAAGACCGAGCTCGCCCGCGCGCTCGCCAAGTTCCTGTTCGCGGACCCCTCGGCCCTGATCCGGGTCGACATGTCGGAATACATGGAGAAGTTCTCGGTGAGCCGGCTGATCGGAGCGCCGCCGGGATATGTCGGCTACGAGGATTCCGGCACCCTGACCAAGGCCATCCGCCGGAAGCCCTATTCGGTCGTGCTGCTGGATGAAATCGAGAAGGCCCACCCGGATGTATTCAACATCCTGCTCCAGGTGCTCGACGAAGGGCATCTGACCGACAACTACGGCCGGCTGATCGATTTCAAGAACACCGTGGTCATCATGACCTCGAACGTCGGCGCCCGGGACATCATGCAGGGCAAGACGCTCGGCTTCCACGGCACCGACTTCAAGGCCTCGTTCGACAAGATGCAGGAGAAGATCAAGGACGAGATCAACAAGGTATTCAACCCGGAATTTCTCAACCGGGTGGACGACGTGATCGTGTTCCACCCTCTCCAGAAGGAGCACATCGCGAAGATCGTCTCGATCCTCCTGCGCGAGGTGCAGCGCCGCCTGGGCGACGAGGTGCTGCGGCTGACGCCTGCGGCGCTCGACCTCCTGGTCGAGCGGGGGTACGACCAGAACTACGGCGCGCGTCCGCTGAAGCGCGCAATCCAGAAATTCGTGGAAGATCCGCTGAGTGAGAAGATCCTGCTCGGCGATTTCTCCCGGGGCGACGAAATCGAAGTCGACGTCACTCCGGGCGGCGAACAGCTCTCCTTCCGCGCCCTCAGCGGCTCTCCCAAGGCCTGAACCATCCGGCGCAGCGGCTTCCCGCCGCTGCGCCGTCGGTTTCCGAATGCATCGCTGGCCTCGCGCCCTTATCGCGTCCGTACTGCTCGCCGCTCCCGCGGCCCTGTCCGCCCAGGACCAAATGTCTCCGGTGGTGGATAGCGTTCTGGTCGAGGGCAATTCGCGCCTCACCGAGGCCCAGATTCTGGGAACCGCCGGCGTGACGCCCCACCAGCCCACCAATTATCGCGATCTTCAGCGCGCCATCACCGCACTGTTCAAGACCGGCCAGTTCGACGACGTGACCCTGGAACAGCGCGCCGACGGCGATAAGCTGAACCTGGTCATTCACGTCAAAGAGCGCCCGATCCTGCGCAAATGGACGGTGAAGGGGACCGAACGGCTCTCCGAGAGAACGGTCAAGGAGCGGGTAAAGCTGGTGGCCGGGCGCGCCCTCGACAGGGCCGCCGAGGAGCGCGGGCGGGCTTCGATCGATTCGCTTTATCGCGCCCAGGGATATTACTCGGCCACGACCAAGCTCAATGAGATCATCGAGGCCGACGGTAAGCTCCTCGTGGTCTACGAAATCACCGAGGGCAATCGGGTAGCGATCAGCCAGGTGGACGTCTCGGGGAATGAGAAGTTCTCCGACGAGGACCTGGTCCATCACATGAGTACCAAGCCGGAAGGTTTCTTCTGGTGGCAGAAGGGATCCTACGACGACGAGAAGGTCGAGCGGGACCTGCGGGAGAAACTACCAGCCTGGTATGGCAGTCACGGTTACATCGACTTTCAGGTGACCGGTGATTCCATCGAGGTGGACTCCACCACCGGCAAGGCCACCCTGCACCTGGATGTTGACGAAGGCCAGCGGTACAAGGTGGGCCGTCTCGAGATCGACGGCAACCGACGGTTTTCTTCCGAGGAGCTGCTCCAGTTCTATCCTTTCAACAGCGGTACGCCGGGGACGGTGGAGTTCAATTCGGTCGATTGGGAAGCCGCTACCGAGAACATCCGGACCCTCTACGGAAACAACGGCTACATCTACGCCCAGGTTGTTCCCGAGGAGAACCGGCGTACCGGGAGCGACGGCAAGGCATACATCGATCTGACCTGGAACATTCGCGAAGGGGCCCCCGCGACGATCAACAAGATCGAGATCGTGGGGAACGACGTGACTCACGAGCGGGTGATCCGTGACGCGATCGTGCTGCTTCCGGGCGAGCTGTTCAACCGCGACCGGTTGATTCGCAGCTACCAGAACATTTCCAACCTGGGATTTTTCCAGCAGCCACTCGCACCACCCGATGTGAAGCCCACCTCCAACAACGTGGACGTGGACATTGTTTTCCGGGTGGAGGAGAAACGGACCGGTAACATCAACTTCGGCGCCTCACTCGGGCAGGGCACTGGAGTCGGCGGCTTCATCGGGCTCGAGGAGCCCAATCTGTTCGGCCGAGGGAAGAAGGGCCGGCTGCAGTGGCAATTCGGGCGCAACATCAATGACTTCACCATCGGCTATACCGATCCGGCCATCCGCGAGAGTCGTATCTCGGGAACCCTGACCCTGTTCAATTCGCGCCAGCGCTTCACGGTCGGCGATCTGGGCCGGCGCAGGCAAATCGGCGGCAGCCTTCAGTTCGGCTTCCCCTTCTTCGGGTCTCGCTATACCCGCTTCTTCGCGTCCTACGGCTTGCAGGTCATCCAGTTCACCGAAGGTGCCGAGGATCTGCGCCAGCGGTTCCGCTGCTTCAACTGCACCCGCTCGACTCTGGGCGGCAGCCTCGTCCGGGACACCCGGATCGACCTCCCCTTCGCTACCGGCGGATCGCTGCTCAACGGCTCGGTGGAATTCAACGGCGGCCCTCTCGGCGGCACCGGAGACTACCGCAAGATCGATTTCGAAGGCCGGTGGTACGCCCCGCTGGGGAGTATGGGCGGGAATGACCAGCTGGGCAGCGGGATCCGATTTGTGCTGGGTCTGACAGCCAAGGCTGGGTTCATCTTCGGAGACGCGGGCCCATTCTTCACCGAGCTGTATTCGATGGGCGGGACCCAGTTCGGCATTCCGCTGCGGGGCTATGAAGAGTTCTCGATCACGCCGAACGGGTTCGATCCGCTGGCGGGCGGCAGCTCAGCGGCGAGCCCCGGATCCTTCGGCGGATCCTACGCAGCCTTCACCACCGAGCTGGGCGCCCGCGTGAGCCAGTCGCTGTACTTCGACGTCTTCTTCGATGCAGGCAACGTGTACCGGACATACTCCCAGTTCGATCCGAGCCGGCTGTTCCGAGGCGTCGGCGTCGGAGCGGCGGTCATCTCGCCCCTCGGACCCATCGGGATCGACCTGGGTTATGGGTTCGATCGCCTCGACGTTCGTGGACGGCCCGACCCTGGCTGGAAACTCCACTTCCGGCTGGGCAACTTCTTCTAATCAGAGGAGTCCCTGATGATCGGTTCGCTGTCTGGCAGGTTCGGCCTGGCCCTTATAGCTCTGACCGTGGCTGCTCCATTGGCGGCGCAGGGGCAGAAGATCGCCTACATCGACTCGCGTCAGGTGCTTGCCGCGATGCCGGGGTATGCCCAGGCCGAGTCAACCTACAACAAGGAAGTCCAGGGGTACCGGCAGGAAGTCGAAGGATTGCAGAACGCGCTGGATTCCGCCGCCGCGGAATTCGACCAGCAATCCGTGATGTTGAGCCCCACCGCCCGGGCCAACAAGCGCAAGGAGTTGGAGGCCCAGCGGGACAGGATGGAGAAGCGGGCCGCCGATCTGCGCGACAAGGCGGTTTCCCGGGAGCGGGAACTTCTCGAGCCGATGCACAGCAAGGTCAACGACGCGCTGGATGCGGTGCGGGCCGACGGCAACTACGCCATGATCTTCGACGTGAGTGCGAACTCCGGACTGATCGTCTCCGCGGACAAATCGCTGGACCTAACCGCCAAGGTCGTCGAACGGCTGAAGGCCAAACCGTAAGCCGATGACCTCCCATCGCCTTTCCGCGCAGGCGGTCGCCGAGCTGGTCGGTGGCCGCCTGTTCGGCGATGGGGGGGTAGAGCTGGAAGAGCTCGCTCCGCTGGATCGCGCGGGCGCCCACGCGTTGACCTTTCTCGTCTCCGAACGGTATCTCCCGGAATATCGCCGCTCCCATGCCGGTGCGGTTCTGGTCGCAGAATCCCTCGCCGAAGCGGCCCGCGGCTCGGTCACGCGCATCATCGTGGCGGACATGGCCAGCGCCCTCCATCGGGTCGCCGCGGTTTTTACTCCTGCAGCGGCAGCGGTCGAGGGCATCCACCCGTCGGCTCAGCTCGGCGCCAACGTGCAGATTGGTGAAAGGGTCTCGATCGGACCGTTTGTCGTCGTCGAGGAAGGTGCCCGGATCGGTCCGGGGACCCGGCTCGAGGCCGGAGTCTTTCTCGCTGCCGAAGTGGAGATTGGCGCCGACTGCGTGCTCGGTCCCCACGCCGTCTGTTATCCCGGTGCGCGGTTGGGAAACCGGGTCTGGCTCAAAGCCGGAGCAGTAATTGGCGGAACTGGTTTCGGATTCCTTCCGACACCCGAGGGACATCAGCGCATGCCCCACCAGGGTTCCTGCATTCTCGAGGATGACGTGGAGGTCGGATCGCACAGCTGCATAGATCGCGGTACCTTTGCCGACACCATAATCGGAAGAGGCACCAAGATCGACAACCTGGTGCAGATCGGCCATAACGTGCGAGTGGGAGCCCGTTGCCTGATCATGGCGACCACGGGGATTGCCGGAAGTGTCCAGATCGGCAACGACGTAGTCATTGCTGGCGCAGTGGGCATCGCGGACCGGGCCGTAATCGGCGATGGAGCGACGATCAGTGCCAGGAGCGTGGTATTCGGCCCCAGCCGGGTCGAAGCCGGGAGCGTGGTCGGCGGTTATCCCGCTCGCCCCCATCGCGAATTCCTGCGGGCGCAGGCTGCGCTGTACCGTCTGGCGCCGCTGGTGAACCGGCTCGAAGCGGTAGCGCGCGGGCTCCCAGCGGATGCCTCGTCGGACGCTTGAGTCCGAGGTCGAGCTGGTTGGAGTCGGACTCCACACCGGCGCTCAGGTTACCACCCGGTGCTGTCCGGGATCGGCGGGGAGGGGCATCGTCTTCCGCCGGACGGACCTCCCGGACCAGCCCTGGATTCCGGCCCGACTCGACTGGGTTGGCGCGACCGCTCGCCGCACCCAGCTGCGCAGGAATGGGGTCACACTGGACACCGTGGAGCACCTGCTCGCGGCCGTCGCGGCGGAGCAGCTCGACGACCTGATGGTTGAGGTGAACGGACCTGAGCTGCCGATCCTCGACGGAAGCTTCCAGCCCTGGATCGATTCACTCGGCGCCGGCGGGCGACGGGAACATGCCGGCGAGCCGGACCGGCTGCGACTCGAGGAGTCCGTCCACTTCAGGGACGGGGACTCGGAGTACCGGGCTGTTCCAGCGAACTCTGCGCTCTTGTCCGTGACCATCGAATGGCCTCACCCATCGATAGGCAGGCAGAGTGCCGAATTGGAGCTGACGGCAGATTCATTCCGCCGTGAGATCGCCGGGGCGAGGACCTTCGGTTTCGCTGCGGAGGTCGAGGCCCTGCGGCGTGAGGGCCTGCTGAAGGGGGCTACACCGGGATGCGCGGTCGTGCTGCCCGAAGGTCCGTTGAACCAGGGCGACCTGCGCTGGCCCAACGAATTCGCCCGCCACAAACTGGGGGACCTTGCGGGAGACCTCATGCTACTGGGCGGCAGACTGCTCGCGCGAATAGAGGCCACCCGGCCCAGTCACCGCGGCAACGTGGCGTTCGCCGCGGCAATTGCGCGCCTGACTCAACCAGAAGGGATACGGTGATGGACATCCGAGCCATTCTCGACCTGCTGCCGCACCGCTATCCGTTCCTGTTGGTGGACCGCATCCTCGAGATGCAGGGCACCGAAAAGATCGTCGGGCTCAAGAATGTCACCATCAACGAGCCCTTCTTCCAGGGTCACTTTCCGGGCCACCCCGTCATGCCCGGCGTTCTCATCGTCGAGGCGATGGCGCAGACCGGTGGACTGCTGCTCATGGAGAAGATCACCGACCGGGACAAGAAGGTGGTCTACTTCATGTCGCTCGACAACGTGAAATTCAGACGCCCGGTGGTTCCCGGAGACCAGTTACGAATGGAAGTAGAGATGCTCCAGTTCCGGGGCAAGACCTGTCGCATGAAAGGCATCGCGTACGTGGATGGTAAGGTCGCCGCCGAGGCCGAAATGATGGCGGGTGTTGTGGACAAATGACTGCTCGCGTTCATCCCACTGCTCTCATCGACCGCACCGCCCGGATTGGCGCGGGGGTCGAAATCGGACCGTGGGTGCTGGTGGGGCCGAATGTCGAAGTGGGAGACGGTTGCAGCCTCGGTCCCAGGGTCACGCTCGAACGCAACGTGAAGCTGGCCCAGCGAGTACGGATCGGGGTGGGAGCGGTTCTAGGCAGCGATCCGCAAGACATTTCCTACCAGGGCGAAGAGACCTGGGTCGAGGTGGGCCACGACACGGCGATTCGCGAGTTCGTCACGATCAATCGCGGCACCAAGGCTTCCGGGGCAACCCGGGTCGGGGCGCGCTGCTTCCTGATGACCTATTCGCATCTCGGGCACGACTGCCAGGTCGGTGACGACGTAACGATTGCGAACTCGACCGAGATCTCCGGCCACGTGACCATTCAGGATCACGCGAACATCAGTGGGCTGGTAGCGGTTCATCAGTTCGTCACTATCGGCACTCACTGCTTCGTCGGTGGCGCCACCCGCGTCAACCAGGATGTGCCACCCTACGTCAAGGCAGTGGGCAACCCCATGGAGCTCTACGGTCTGAATGCCGTAGGGCTTCGCAGGGCCGGTTTCTCCGCCGAGGCCATATTGGCTCTGAAACACGCCTATCGGATGGTCTTCAACTCCGACGTTCCTGTCTCTCAAGCTATTGAACGACTGCGCACCACGCCTCAAACCGATGAGGTAGAGCGATTCCTCTCGTTCCTGGAACAATCGGCTCGCGGTGTTCCCGCATGACGGCGCGATTACCGATTGGCGTAGTCGGCGTCGGCGTGCTCGGTCTGCATCACGCTCGGCATCTCTCGCGACTGGACGAGGTCGAGCTCGTCGGCTTCTACGACATCGATCGATCGCGCAGTCACGAAGTTGAAGCCGCAGTCGGAGTTCGGGGGTTTGCCGATCTTCACTCGCTACTGACCCGGGTGAGTGCGGTAACGATCGCGGTCCCGACTGGGGACCACGCGACTGTTGGAGTCGCGGCGCTCCAGCGCGGCATTCCGGTCCTCATGGAGAAACCCCTGGCCGGAACGCTCGCCGAGGCCGATGCGCTCGTCTCCGCGTCGGCCAAAGCCGGGGTCCAGCTTCAGGTAGGGCACATCGAGCGGTTCAATCCCGCGCTCAGGGCCGCCGAACCTTACCTCGACCGTCCCAGCTTCATCGAAGGTCGGCGACTCGCGCCATTTCAAACTAGAGGTACCGACGTCCCCGTCGTGCTGGATCTCATGATCCACGAACTTGATCTGATCCTTCATCTTCTTGGCGGCTCCGAGGCGATGGAGGTCCGCGCGGTTGGTGAGACCGTCCTGTCGCCTCATCTCGACCTCGCCCACGCGCGGGTCGAATTCGGATGTGGTGCGGTGGCGAGCGTCACTGCCTCGCGCATCGCCCGTGAGCGGGTTCGGCGCCTGCGACTTTACCAGGCCGATGGATGCCTGTCCCTGGACCTCGCCGCCGGGCGCGGCGAGTTCCTCCGGCTCCGGGAGGGTTGGACCCTGGGCGATCCGGAGGATCTAGCCGAAATCGAGCGGATCCCGCTGGAGGCCCCGCGTGCGGATGCCCTGAAGCTTGAGCTCTTGAGCTTCATTCACGCGGTGCGCGGGGAGCGGGAGGCCGTTGTTCGCGGAGAAGAGGGCAGGGCCGCTGTCGCCTTGGCGCTGGAAGTTTCTGCTGCTGTTGCGCGCAACGCTCGAACCCTTGCTGCCCCATGAGCGATCGCGCTCCCCGTATCCTCATTTCGGCCGGCGAGCCTTCTGGAGACCTCCACGCGGCCGGTGTGGTCAAGGCGATCAGGCAACTGCTGCCCAATGCGGTGTTCGAAGCGGTCGGAGGCCCCCGGCTCGAGGCGGCCGGCGCCAAACCGCGATTCCCAATCGAGCGTCTGAGCCGCATGGGGTTCGGCTCGGTCCTCGCCTCGCTCCCGCTGCACTACCGGCTGTTTCAGTCGCTCCGGAACGATCTGATCGGCGGTCGCTACGATCTCGCCATCCTGGTGGACTATCCTGGCCTTCATTTGCGGGTAGCCCGCGCCGCGCGTGCGGCCGGGGTTCCGGTTCTCTACTACATCGCGCCACAACTCTGGGCTTGGCGACCCGAGCGGGCCACTCGCTTGCGAAGTGATGTAGACCGTTTGGCCGTCATACTTCCCTTCGAGGCCGAGTTCTTCTCTCGCCTCGGCGTGCCGGCGACCTACGTCGGTCATCCTTTGCTGGACAGAGGGCCTTGGCCGAGCCGAACCGAGGCCCGGCTCCAATTGGGGATGTCTTTACAGGATCGGGTTTTAGGTATCTTTCCCGGGAGCCGAAACGCCGAAATTGGACGCCACTGGCCCCGGTTCCGGGATGCGGCTTTGGAGCTTCTGAATCTGCGGGTGTGCGACCAGGTAATCGTTGCCGCAACGGGGAAGGGAAGCTACCCCGATCCCGGGCCGATCACGCTCTCCCGCGGCGATCCAACGCCGGTTTTTGCCGCGGCCGATGTAGCACTGGCCAAATCGGGCACCACCACCCTCGAGGCTGCGCTGGCGGACACGCCGATGGTGGTAAGCTACGCTGCGTCCCGGCTGACTCGCGCGATCGGCAAGCGATTGATGACCGTGAAGTGGATCAGTCTGGTGAATCTCATCGCCGGTCGTGCCGTGGTGCCGGAGTTCTGGCACGGTCCGGTGTCGACGGAGGCATTGGTGGAAGCAGCACGTCCCCTGTTTGAATCGGAATCGGAATCGCGGAAGCAACAGCTGGCGGGCCTCGCCGAAGTGCGAGCCCGGCTGGGTGAGGCAGGGGCGGCGAGCCGGGTAGCCCATCTGGCACTGCAACTGGTGGGGGCATGAGGATCCGGCCGCCGAATTCTCTCACGAGGCGACTCGGAGCGCCGCTCGCTTGTGCCCTCGCCTGGTCCTGGCGGCTCGAGGTCGTTCGGCCGGAGTTTTGGCATCAGGTACGCACTAGCGGTCGGCCTGCGGTCATCATGAGCTGGCACGAGGCGCTCCTACCGGTGTTGTGGCATCACCGGGCGCAGGGCGTTTCCGCGGTGATGAGTGCGGGACGGGACGGCCAGCATCTGGCCGCGTTCGCCCGCCGAATCGGCTACCGGATCATCCCTGGGTCAAGTAGTCGTGGCGGTGCGCGCGCCTTGCTGCGCGCGATCCGCGCACTGCGCGAAGGACGGGTGGTAGGCTTCACCCCTGACGGCCCCCGTGGCCCTCGCCGGGTCATCAAGCCCGGAGTTCTCCTCGCGGCGCAGCGGGGAGGTGGAGTAGTCGTCCCGGTTCACGCCGAGGCGCATCCGGCCTGGCGGCTTGCATCATGGGACACCATGCTGATTCCGAAGCCATTCGCGAAGGTGCGAATCGCCTATGGAGCACCGTTTTTCGTGGAGCCCGGAGCGCGGGGTCGCGCCACCGCTGAGGCCCGGGCCCGGGAGAGCCTGGAGGAAGTCACCAGACTGACTGCATGGCCAGACGGCGCGGCGATACCCACCGGCTGATTCGCTGGCTGTGGACCAGCCGCCGGGTGGATGCGAGGTTGGCTCGCGCGGCCCTGCTCCCGCTGGCGGGATTGTGGCGTATTTGGATGGGGATCCGGGTGGCCGGGTTCAGACTTGGTTGGGTCAAGGTGCACGATCTGCCACTTCCCTCAGTGGCGGTCGGAAACCTGACTGTGGGAGGCTCGGGCAAGACTCCGGTCGCCATCTGGGTCGCGCAATATTACGCACGCAAGGGGCTGGCTCCCGGCGTCTTGCTCAGGGGCTACGGCGGCGACGAAGCGATGGTACACTCGAAGGCGGTCCCGAGCGCTCACGTGGTGAGCAGTCCGAACCGCGTCGAAGGTGCCGAACGCGCGTTGGCGAGAGGGGCTCAGGTTCTGGTGCTGGATGACGCCTACCAGCGGCTCGACGTCCGCCGGGACCTGAACATCCTGGTAATCAGCGCCGAGACGACTCGAGCCGTTCGCTGGCCGCTTCCGGCCGGCCCGTGGCGTGAAGGGTGGTCAGCGATGGACCGGGCCGACGTGGTGATCGTGACCCGGAAGCGCGCAACGGCTGAAGCAGCGCAACAGCTCGCGGTGGAGCTTCGCGGCAGGGTTCGCTGTCCGGTCGCAATTGCGCACCTGGGATTGGCCCGCTTGGAGGGACTCGTAAGCGGGCGGAGCCTCCCTCCCTCCACGCTGGCGGGTAAACGCGTGATTGCTGCCTCGGCAATCGCTGATCCCGAAGGATTCGTGACCCAGACCAAGGCAACGGGAGCGGCGGTTCAGGTAGCGACCTGGAAGGATCACCATCAGTATGGAGCCGAGGACGTGGCGTGGCTCGCCCATGCGGCCCGCCGCGCCGATCACGTGGTCATCACCGAGAAGGATGCAGTGAAACTGCGAGACCGTTGGCCAGCGGGCGCTCCCGAACCCCTGGTGGCCGTGTTAGACCTGACATGGGAAGATTCCGGCGACGCCGTCGCCACCGCCCTCGACGCGGTGATCACGCCGCCTGAGCGACTGTAAACTCAATGAGGAGCTTATGACCGCCACAAGTCCGCGCGCTACGCAGGACGTCATCCGCCCCGACAAGGACCGGTTTCTCCAAGAGGAAAACCCGTTCGAAGAGATGATGTCCCGCTTCGATTTTGCGGCCAAACAGCTCGATCTGGAGCCTGGGCTCTACAAGATCCTGCGGCATCCGGAGAAACAAATCATCGTTTCGGTGCCGGTTCTGAGAGATAACGGCGAAGTGGATGTCTACACCGGGTACCGGGTGCTCTATAACACATCCCGCGGCCCGGCCAAGGGCGGCATCCGGTTCGACCTGCAGGTGACGCTGGACGAGGTGAAGGCGTTGGCCGCATGGATGACCTGGAAATGCGCGGTGGTCAACATCCCGTTCGGCGGTGCAAAGGGCGGCGTCATCTGCGATCCCAGCACCATGTCCAACGCGGAGCTGGAGAAGCTGACCCGGCGGTACACCTCGGCGATCATCGAGACGCTGGGACCCGATTCGGATGTCCCGGCACCCGATGTGAACACCAACGAGCGGGTCATGGCGTGGGTGATGGACACCTATTCGATGCACAAGCGGCACACCGTGACCGCGGTCGTCACCGGCAAGCCGATCGAAATGGGCGGATCTCTGGGCCGCCGCGAGGCTACCGGTCGTGGCTGCACCGTCGTCACCAAAGAGGCGTTGAAACAGCTGAAAATGCCGATCAAGGGCACTCGAGTGGCAGTACAGGGATTCGGGAACGTCGGCTCGATTGCGGCCCAGCTGATGGCTCAGGAGGGCATGACGATCGTCGCCGTGAGCGACAAGTCGGGCGGCAGCTACAATCCCAAAGGGCTCGATCTGCCTGACGTCCTGAAGCACACGCAGGGCAAGAAGCTCCTCCACGACTACAAGAACGCCGAGCACATCACCAACGATCAGCTGTTGACTCTCGACTGCGAGGTGCTGGTTCCCGCCGCGCTCGAAAACGTGATCGATCACGAGAACGCCAGCCAGATCAAGGCCCGGATCATCTGCGAGGGCGCCAACGGTCCCACGACTGCGGCAGCCGACAAGATTCTCAACGAAAAAGGAATCTTCGTCATCCCTGACATCCTGGCCAATGCCGGCGGCGTCACGGTGAGCTACTTCGAATGGGTACAGGATCGGGGCGGGTATTTCTGGGACGAGGAGACCGTCAATCAGCGGCTCGAGCGGATCATGGTGCGGTCCTTCGATGAAGTGACCTCCATGGCGCAGCGGCACAAGCTCGATAACCGGATCGGTGCGTACATGCTGGCCATCGACCGGGTCGCAGCCGTGCACCGGCTCCGCGGCATGTATGCCTGATGAGCCCGGCAGATGGACCTGCGACTGCTCGCCGTCGGCAAGCTGCGTCCCGCCTACCGTGAGGCGGGCGACGAGTATCTGAAACGGCTGCGACGCTACGCCGCCGTTCAGGAGATCGAGATCAGGGAAGCCTCCCGGGCCCCGACCGGTGTGGTGCAGCGAAGGGAAGAGGCGGCGCGGTTGCGGGCCAAGCTGCCGGGAGACGGGTTCCTGGTGGCCCTCGATCGCGAAGGTACCTACCTCACGAGCGAGGCGCTCGCCCACCAGCTCAGACGCTGGAGCGAGTCGCCGCGCTCACTCGCCTTTATGATTGGCGGCTCCACCGGCCTGGCGGACGACATTCGCCAGGCCGCCGCATTTCGCTGGAGCCTCGGTCCATTGACTCTTCCTCATGAGCTGGCCCGGGTCGTGGTATTGGAGCAGCTCTATCGCGCGTTTACGATCCTGCGGGGCGAACCGTATCACAAATGAGGCGGGCCGCCGCGCCCGGTCCCGGACTGCGATGACCGAATGGTTCGAAGAATGGTTTGGGGAGGAATACCTTCACCTCTATCCGCACCGCGACGAGACCGACGCCGAGCGTCTGGTAGAGCTGCTCTGCGGTGCACTGGAATGGAAATCCGGATGGAAGGTGCTGGACGTGGCCTGTGGCGCTGGACGGCACATGGCTTCGCTTGAGGCGCGGGGTGCTCGCCCGGTCGGCGTTGACCTGTCGCTTACCCTGTTGCGGAAGGTCCGCGAAGTCACCGATCGGCCGGTAGCTCGCGCCGACATGCGTTGTCTGCCAGTCCGTCCCCGTTCTATGGACCTCACGCTCAATCTTTTTACCAGCTTCGGCTATTTCGAGCGTGACGAGGATCACGCCCGTACCATCAGGGAAATGCTCGACACCGTCAGGTCCGGTGGCTGGTTCGCAATCGATTTTCTCAACGCCGATCGGGTGCGTGAGCGTCTGGTTCCGGAAGAGACCGTCCGGTTCGAATCCGCGGTGGTGCGTATCACCCGGCAAATCACGACCGATGACCGCTTTGTGGTGAAGGCGATTCATACCCAGGATGGAAGGACCTTCAAGGAGCGGGTCCGCTTGCTCCCTCCATCAGAGCTGGAATTGTTGCTCACCGCGAACGGCGCGAGAATCGTTCGTCGCTGGGGAGATTACAGCGGCAGTCCTCCGGGAGAAGGAACCCGCTGCATCCTCCTCGCACAGGTTCCGCGATGACGCTCCGCCTGGTTGCTACTCCCCTCGCGAGCTTGGTCCCTGCTCCCGCGGTGCGTACGGGAGCGCTCCATTCCGGCCTGGTTGAAGCCTGGCTGCGCGCTCCGGGGACCGAGACTGCAATCAGGAGCCTGGCTGATCCCGGCGTCCTGGTCGTGACAACCGGGCAGCAACCGGCGCTCTTCACCGGCCCCCTCTATACGATCCACAAGGCACTCTCTGCGGCCGCGCTGGCCGAGGTGCTTGGCCGTCGTTGGGATCGCAAGGTGGTCCCGGTTTTCTGGGTCGCCGGCGATGATCATGACTTCACCGAGGCCAATCACGCGTCGTGGTTGAACGCCGACGGCGCTCTCGTGACCGCGGTTCTGCGTGAACGCCCCCCTGACGCCCCGCTCTTGCCTCTCTATCGGGAGCCGCTCGGGCCCGAAGTAGACGGCGTCCTAGCACAGCTCGAAGCCGACCTTCCTCCGGCGGAACACCGGGAGGGCACACTCGACTGGCTTCGTCGTCACTTCAGACCGGACAAGACGGTGGCGGGAGCTTACGGATCGGCCCTCGCCGAGTTGCTCGCTCCGTTCGGAATTGTGTGCCTCGACAGCACGCACGCTGCCGTCAAAAAGGCTGCGGGACCGTTGCTCGTGGACGCGCTGCGCAAGGCCGCCGACATAGAGCGCTTGCTCGACGAAAGAAGTGGCGATCTCGTGGGGCAGGGCACTGATCCTGGAGTCGCTGCCGCCGACGGTGCCACGCTGGTGATGGTGGAGGCAGCCCTCGGTCGTGACCGGCTGGTCCGGACCGATGGCGGGTTCGTGACCCGGCGCGCTCACCAACCATTCGGGTTCGCCGACTTGGAGCGGCTGGCCCAGCAGGAACCGCAGCGCCTGTCTCCCAACGTTCTGCTCCGCCCGGTGGTGGAGAGCGCATTGCTCCCAACCGTGGCGTACGTCGCCGGCCCGGGAGAGCTTCGCTACCTGCCGCTCTGCCGGCCACTCTATGAGAGTCTGGGCGTCGTCCCTCAACTGCCGGTGCCGCGCTGGTCTGGGATGCTGGTTGAGCATCGGGTTGACCGGGTGCTGGAGAAGTTCGGCGCTACCTTGGAGGAGTTGCTTCAGCCGGGGCACGCTCTGGAGTCGCGGGTAGTCCGCTCACAGTTGCCATCCGAGACGATTACGACCCTCGAGCGGCTTCGCGGCGAGCTGGCGGCCGGCTACGACACGCTGGCCAATGTCGCCCGCACGATCGATCCGACCATCGAGAAAACGATCCAGAACGTTGGCAAACAGGCTCAGAGCGGCACCCAGGAGGTTGAGCGCAAGATGGTGCAGCACCTCCGGAAGCGCTCCGAGGTGGAGATGAGCCAGGTCGAACGGGCGCGCACTGCGGTGCTTCCGGGCGGCAAGCCCCAGGAACGTTTGTTGACGGTGGCGCCCTTCCTCGCCCGCTACGGTCCGGAGTTGCTCCAGCAGCTCAAACAGGAAATGGTCACCTGGTATTCGAGCGCCCTTGAAGGCGCCTCTCATTCCTCGTAGACTCGTGCCATGATGTTCCTCGGTATTATTCTGCTCGTGGCGCTGATGATTCCGATCATCGGGATTCTCATCGACTCTCCGATCGGCCGGGCGCTCGCCCGCCGGCTGGAAGGACCACAGCAGATTGCCCCCGGCGTGGCGGACCTGGCCCAGCGGGTTCAGCTGCTCGAGGGAGAAGTTGACGATCTCAATCGTTCGGTCCAGCAGCTTCAGGAGGAGAACCAGTTTCTTCAACGTCTGCTTGAAGACAGCGCGACTCGCGCCCCACTCCCGCCGCCCCGGAAGCCCTGAGTTCATCCAGTCCTGACCCGGTCTCACCCTCTCCGGCGCGCTCGGCATTCCTCGTCGGATCCGGAATCCTGCTGAGCCGTCTCGTCGGGCTCATCCGGCAACGCGCCCTCGCTCACTACTTCGGCCTTACCGACTTCGCTGACGCGTTCAACGCGGCGTTTCGCATTCCCAATTTTCTGCAGAATCTCTTCGGTGAGGGAGTCCTTTCGGCGTCCTTCGTTCCGGTATATGCGCGCCTGAGAAGCCTGGGCAAAGACACGGAGGCCACGCATTTGGCCAATGCGGCCTTTGGACTCCTTGCCTGCAGCACCGCCGCGATCGTGCTGATCGGGATGCTTGCCGCAGGACCACTGACCGCAATCATCGCACCCGGATTCACCGGAGAGAAACGCGACCTCACTGTGCGTCTGGTGACTCTGTTCTTCCCAGGGGCCGGCTTCCTGGTCCTCTCGGCATGGTGTCTCGGCGTTCTGAACAGTCATCGGAAGTTTTTTCTCTCGTATGCGGCGCCGGTAGCCTGGAACCTCGCGATCATCTTCGCACTCGTGGGGTTCGGGCCCAGGGTGCATGGCGGCCAGCTGGCCCAGGTCGCCGCCTGGGGGTCTCTGGTGGGAAGTGCCCTTCAGTTTGGGCTCCAGCTGCCGACCGTCATCGGACTGCTTCGCGGGTTCCGCCCGGTTCTGGAGCGCACCAGCGAGTCGGTGCGCACCGTGATTCGAAACTTCTTCCCGGTGTTCATCGGTCGCGGTGTGGTGCAGATCAGCGCCTTCATCGACACCATCCTGGCGAGTCTGCTGCCCAGCGGAGCGGTGGCCGGCCTGGCAAACGCCCAGGTACTGTACACGCTCCCTGTCAGCCTGTTCGGGATGTCGGTTTCCGCCGCAGAGTTACCGGAGATGTCGAGTGCTGTCGGAGAGGATTCCAGGGTTCACGAGTTTCTTCGGGGCAGGCTCGACGGCGGGCTTCGACGGATTGCATTCTTCGTTGTGCCCTGTGCCGTGGCGTTCCTCGCCTTCGGCCACGTGATCGCGAGCGCGCTCTTTCAGTCCGGTCGCTTCGGGACGGCGGACAGCATTTATGTCTGGGGGATCCTCGCGGGATCGGCAGTAGGGCTCCTCGCGGCAACGCTTGGGCGGCTCTATGCCTCTACGTACTACGCGCTGCGTGATACCAGAACACCTCTCCGCTTCGCGATGCTGCGGGTGTTTCTCACCACCGCGCTGGGGTATCTCTGCGCTATTCCGCTTCCGGTTTGGCTTGGCATCGAGCCGCGCTGGGGTGCGGCCGGCTTGACGGCCTCCGCCGGGCTCGCTGCCTGGGTGGAATTCCATCTTCTTCGCACCTCCCTCAACCGCCAGATCGGCAACACCGGATTGGCCGTTTCTTACCTCGCGCGTCTTTGGATTGCCGCCTTGGCGGCAGCCCTTGTCGGATGGGGGATTCTCCGGCTGCTCGGCGCGACCCACCCGGTAGCGCGTGCTGCGGTTGTCCTTGTACCCTTCGGATTACTCTACCTGGCGATTCTGGCCGGATGGGGAGTTCCCGAGGCTGGTGCGGTTCTGGTCAGGGTTCGTCGGCGAATTTGGAAGGATTAGGTAGTGCAGGGAACTGAAGCGCTTCACCGAAAACTCGAAACATTACCCGAAGGTCCCGGCGTCTATCTCTGGAAAGATGCCGAAGGACGCGTGCTCTATGTAGGCAAGGCCCGCCGTCTCCGGAGCCGGGTCCGCAGCTACCTCTCGGCGGACGTGCCGGATAATCCGATCCACCGGCTCCTTCTCCGCCAGATCGCGGACGTAGAGACCATCGTCGTCGCGAGCGAGCCCCAGTCCCTCCTGCTGGAGAACAATCTCATCAAGGAGTACCAGCCCCGGTTCAACGTGCGGCTGAAAGACGACAAGAGCTACCCCTCCATCGCGGTCACACTCGCGGAGCCGTTCCCCCGAGTTCTGGTTACCCGGCGCCGGGATATCCCCGGCGCTCGGTACTTCGGACCCTATACCGACGTCACGCACCTGCGCCGTTCACTGGCGATTGTCCGTCGCCTCTACACCGTACGTTCCTGCAGTGACAACCTGCCGGTTGATCGGCGTGAACGGCCCTGCCTGGACTTCTATATCGGGCGTTGCCTGGCCCCATGCGTGGGATGGCAGGAACAGGCGGAGTATCGTGGGATGATCGATGAGGTCCTGGAGTTCCTCTCCGGTCGCACGCTGGACGTAAGAGCCAAGGTGCGTCAGGCCATGCTCGAGGCAAGTGCGCGAGAAGATTACGAGCGGGCCAGGAACCTGCGCGATACGCTCAAATGGCTGGAGCAGATAGAACAACCCGCGGGCATCGAGGTGCTGGGCGCCGGAGACGCCGACGTCATCGGCTTTGCCCGAGATGGTGACGATGCCGTAGGCGTCGTCCTTCGGGTGCGCGATGGGCGCGTCGTGGGTCGGGAGCACGCTTTTCTGGAAAATGTCGAAGCGGAGTCGGCCGAAGCCGTTCTAAGCGTATTCCTGGTGCGGATGTACATACCGCTGCCTGCCCGAAGCACGAAGCTCATCCTTCCTTTCGCTCCCGCCGATGCGGACAGCCTGAAGGCGCTGCTGCCCGCAACCGACTGGCAACTCCCGCAACGGGGGATGGGGCGCCGTCTGGTGGATCTGGCCGAACAGAACGCCCGTCACCTGATGGAAAGCCTGCGGATCGAGTCGTTCGAAACCGAAGAGCGCGCCGAGGATCCGGTCTACGCCCTCGGTCGTGACCTGGGATTGGGCACCGTACCGCGGAGCATGATCTGCATCGACATCTCAACCAATCAAGGAAGAGACACAGTAGGTTCTCTGATCTGGTTCGAGGCCGGTCGGCCCAAGAAGAGCGAATACCGCAAGTTCAAGATCAAGGGGGTTGCGCAGCAGGATGATTTCGCCGCGATTGCTGAAGTCGTCAGTCGGTTCTTGACCCGCCGTCGCGACGAGTCGAAGTCGCTGCCTGACCTCATCGTCATCGATGGCGGAAAGGGACAGCTCGGAGCGGCGGTGCAGGCGGCGGCGACCGTGGGGATTACCAACATTCCCATCGTCAGCCTGGCCAAGCGGGAGGAGGAAGTCTTCTTCCCCGGGAGGGAAGACAGTTTGCGGCTCTCCCGGCGCAGTCCATCGCTGCGCCTGCTTCAGCGGGCGCGCGATGAAGCACATCGGTTCGGCGTTGCGTATAATCGGCAGCGGCGGGCCACCCGAACGATTACCTCGGAACTGCTCGACATCCGCGGGATCGGGCCGAACCGTCGGCGGGCGCTTCTCGAACGATTCGGCAGCCTGGCCGGCGTCAGGTCCGCTACTGCTGCCGAGCTCGCCAGCCTGCCGGGATTCTCCACCAAACTTGCGGACCGGATCCTCCGACAACTCGCGGAGAAGTAATTCAATGTCTCGTGCATTCGTGAAGGAAGATGAGGACGACCAGCCGCGGCGCTATTACTTGCCGCCACGGACCGATCCGTCCTACCCGGCCGCGGCCGCCTGGGCGCTGCTTGAGGGGGCCAATCATGGCGACTCGATGGGTGCCGAGGCCGCGACCGGTCACCGGTGGGGTGATCCAATTCTCCGGCCCCAGGTGGAGTTCATCCGCGCCGACGCCGAACGGCGTGGTGACGAGCGGCTTGTTCAGCTGGCGGAGCGCTTTCTGAATCACCGCACGGAGACCTGAAGTGGACTGGACTCTCGACTGCGTAAACTGTGGAACTACGAGTGGGCCGGAAGGCCTGCCAACTGTCTGCACGAACTGCGGGCAGCCGTGGCTCGTGCGCTATCCCAATCGTGTCCCAGTCCTGACCGACCGGGCGGAGTTGCGGCGTCGTCATGGGATGTGGCGCTTCCGCCCCTTCCTTCCGCTCACCCCTGCCGAAACGCCCGTCTCGCTCGGCGAAGGCGATACGCCATTACTTCACGCCCGCCGTCTGGGGAAGAGCGTTGGCGTGGATTCGCTCTGGATTAAGGACGAAGGCGCGAATCCTACGGGTTCCTTCAAGGCTCGAGGCCTGAGCGCGGCAATCACCCGAGCCCACGCAGCTGGCGTCACTCGCTTCGTCATTCCCACCGCGGGAAATGCCGGAGTCGCCGCGGCGGCCTACGCAGCTAGGGCCGGATGTCATGTAAGGGTATTTGCTCCTGTCACGACGCCATCGCCCATTCTCGCGCAGATTCGCGTCTTTGCCGGGGACCTGGTTCTGCTCGACGGGCACATCGGGGACTGTGGACGGGCAGCGCGGGCATACGCCGCAGAGACCGGCGCGTTTGATCTTTCCACCCTCCGCGAACCATATCGCATCGAAGGCAAGAAGACTCTCGGCCTCGAGCTCGCGCTGCAGTTCGGCTGGGCTCTCCCCCACGTCATCATCTACCCGACCGGCGGCGGGACTGGGCTGATCGGAATGTGGAAAGCCTTCGCCGAGCTCCGTACCGCCGGGTGGGTCACTGATGACCCGCCTCGAATGTTCACCGTTCAGGCCACCGGGTGCGCTCCGATCGTCCGCGCCTTCGAGGCGGGAGCGGACCACGCCGACCCGTGGAAGGATCCCACGACGATCGCCAGCGGACTGCGGGTTCCAGGGCCGCTGGGAGACCGCCTCATCCTTCGCGCCCTCCGCGAAAGCAACGGCGCCGCAGTCGCCGTGAGCGACGAGGATCTGGCACAGTGGGCAGCGAATGGAGCTGCCGAGGAGGGGATCGATTTCTCACCCGAGGGAGGTGCCGGCGTCGCCGGGCTTCGGCTCCTGCTGGATCGTGGGCTGGTGCGGCCGGAGGAGCAAATCGTCGTCTTCAACACCGGTGCCGGGTGGCTCTATCGTCCAAGTCCCGATTTGCCTCTCCCCTCGACGGGGAGCGATATTCCAGTATGACCGCTGGTCGTTTCGCTATTCTGGATCCTGCAGCAGGAATCAGCGGGGACATGCTGCTCGGCGCCCTGATCGACGCCGGTGCCGCACCCGAATGGCTGGAGGCGCTGCCCGGACGCCTGGGCTTCTCGGGCGCCGGAGTGGAAATCTCCCGGGTAGTCCGTTGCGGCATTGCATCTACCAAGGTCACGGTCCACTCCGCGAGCGGTGACGTGGAACATCCGAATCCTTTGTGGACCGAACCCCACGCGCACGCTCCCGGCACGCATCACTCCCACCGTTCGCACCAGGCCCACGCTCCGCATCACCACGTGGGGAATCTCATCGCGACGCTGGAGCATGCACCGCTCTCCGACTGGGTACGCCAACGCGCCATCCGTGCCTTCAGGCTGCTGGCGGAAGAGGAAGGCCGGATCCACGGTGTGGCCGCGGAGGACGTGGCTCTCCACGAAGTCGGCGCCGTCGATGCCATGGTGGACATCGTGGGCGGAATCGAAGGTTTTGAGCGCCTGGGAATTCAGCGCGTCCACAATCGACCCGTTGCACTGGGGGAAGGGTGGATTCGCGCCGCCCACGGAGTACTGCCGGTCCCGGCACCGGTTACGGCCCGGCTCCTCGAGGGAATCGAAGTTGGACCCAACGGACCAGTCACTGGAGAAGCGACGACTCCTACTGGCGCCGTTCTTCTCAGAGTATTGAGCGCCGGGCGTCCGCCTTCGCGTTGGCGCGCCACCGCAAGTGGATGGGGGGCCGGTGGTCGTGATCCTGAGTCCTATCCCAATGCCCTGCGGCTGATCATTGCGGAGCCCGCTGGCGAGGCCGGCGAAGTGGTGACACTGTCCACCGATCTGGACGATTTGAGCCCAGAGTATCTCGAGCCCCTGAGAGAGGCCCTCACCTCCGCCGGGGCCTTGGATGTTCAAGTCTGGCCTACGCATATGAAGAAGGGCAGGCCTGGTTTCCGCCTGGAGGCGATCACGGAACCCTCGGCGGCAGACCGGGTTTCAGAGGCACTCTTTCTGCACAGTACGACCGCTGGTGTCCGACGGTGGACCATGGAACGAGTCACCCTGCCGAGGCACCAGGTGGAGATTGAAATCGCCCCTGGTGTCTCGGTTCGCGTAAAGATCCTGGAAGCGCCGAGTGGACCCCGGGCGAAGCCTGAGTTCGACGACGTGAGCGCGGCAGCCCGACGACTGGGCAGGCCAGCGCTCGAGATCTCGCGTGAGGTGCAGACCCGCGCGCTCGCAAAGGTCGCCGCGGTGGCGCCCGACACATCCCGAACACTGAAAGAGGAGTCGTGATGAGACGATTGATTGCGGTGGGCTTCCTCCTGCTCGCAGCGGCCCCCGCCGCGGCGCAGCAGCCGGCGATTGCCAGCCGCGTGACGGGTGCGCTCGACCAGAAGCTTGTGGATCCCGCGTGTAAGCTCACAGGCGGCGATTTCAAAGTCAGCAGCGGAAAGACGTACCTCAAGAGTGCGCTGGAATCGTCGAACCCTGATGCCCGAAACCGAATGCTCCGCGACGGCGTGCGGGTCATCTCCGAAGCCATCGGCAGTGGTCAGAGCGGAAGCTCCGCAGCCTGGTATTGGCTGGGACGGAACTATCTGCAGCAGGGCGATCTGGTCGGCACTGACTCCGCCTTCACCAGGGTTGAGAAGATCACGCCCGCATGCAAAGCCGACACCGACAAGCAGCGGTATAGGGCCTGGGCCTCCCTGGTAAACGCGGGCAGTGAATTCCGGAAGAACAACACGATGGACTCTGCGCTGGTCATGTTCAACGCCGCAAACAGCATCTACCGTGACGCGCCGCTCTCCTACATGAACATGGCCGAGATCTACAACAGCCAGAAGATGCCCGACAGCTCGCTGGCCTACTACACCAAAGCCGCTACGACCGAGCCGACCGACACGGCGCAGCTGAAGCTCCGCGATCAAGCCCTCTTCAACACCGGGGCACTTCTCCTCAATTCCGGCAAAGCCGCCGAGGCGATCCCGATGTTCGAGAAGTACCTGCAGCGGGTGCCGGATGATTTGGGCGCCAAAAAGGCCTTGGCCAACGCCTATCGGGCAACCGGTCAGACGGACAAGGCCCAGGAACTGGAGAAGGCGTTGGTTGCCGCGGGTGGAGGCGCCGCCGCTGGGGCGGGAGGCGGTGGGGAAGGTTTGACCGAGGCCGATCTAATCGACCTGGGGACCAAGCAGTACAACGACAAGAACTACAAGGAAGCCGCCGAGACCTTCGGCAAAGTCCTTCAGATGAACCCCAATCAGCGCGACGCGATTTACGTCCAGGCCAACGCCTACCTGGCATTACAGGACGGTGCCAATCTGGCGTCGTCGGCCGAGCATCTGATCGCCCTCGAACCATTGAATGAGTACGCCTACTCGATGCGCGCCCAGGGGTACAAGTTCGCCAAGAACACTGACAAGGTCGTCGAGGCGATCACCGCGCGTGAGGCACTGCCGGTCAACCTGGAAATCGAGAAGCTGAAGGTCGCCGGTTCCAATGTTTCGCTCACCGGGAAGGCGACCGGGCGGGACGCCCACAACTCGGCCAATAAGGTGATACCTGCTGCTCCCACAACGATCGTCGTCGAGTTCCTCGATGAGAAGGGTACGGTTGTGGCCACCCAGGAAACGACGATTCCCGCCCTGCAGCCCGGTGCCACCCAGCCAATTCAGGTCGACGGCAAGGCCGACGGGGTCAAGGCTTGGCGCTACAAGGTGAAGTAACCCGTCGAATTACCGTGACGCCCCGGCGCAATTTTGCCGGGGCGTTGCCTTCGCCGGTCATTGACAAGATTGTGAAACGACGGCGACATTTCTCGAACCGCGGGCGTAATTCAGTTGGTAGAATGCCAGCTTCCCAAGCTGGACGTCGCCGGTTCGAGTCCGGTCGCCCGCTCTGACCGTGTGATCAAAACGCCTCCGCAGACCTCCCGCGGGGGCCTCTTTTTCCCGGACTGTAACACCACGACGCTGCCTGTCCGGCCAGCGAGTCAGGACAGCCAAGAGCGCCGGGCCGGGTTTTCACCGCAAAAGCAGACCCTGTGAGGACTTAGGCATTCCCTGCGGGCAGGGCTTGAATGTTGCCCGGCCGCCCGGCAGATTCGGTTCCCATCTCCAACAACCTGGAGTCGATCGGATGAATTCACTCAGCCGTTTGCCTCTCGCAGCTGCGATCCTGCTGGCAGTCTTGGCCACTCCGGCTCGGGCTCAATCAGAACTGCCTCAGGGAGTCACCCAGGAGCTCATCGACAAGGGCAACGGGATCTTCCATAAAGACGGTCTCTGCTATGCCTGCCACGGCACCGACGCCAAAGGAATGGTAGGGCCTAACCTCACCGATGACGTCTGGATTCACAGCAAGGGTGGCTACGATGAAATCGTGGCCCAAGTGATGAAGGGCGTTACCAAGGAAGAATCGAAGAGTGGGGTCGTGATGCCTCCAAAGGGCGGATCCAGTATTTCCGATGACGATGTAAAAGCGGTTGCCGCCTACGTCTGGTCGCTGAGCCATCCCCACTAAGGATTGTGTGATCCAGGGCCCAAATAAGCGCCGGTCCGCGTTCGGGTCGGCGCTTTTGTCATGCAAGAAGCCCGAGCCTGGTTTCGGAAAAAGTGTGGTTTTGGCGCCTGTTGCTATACTACATCTTATTGGTATATATAGACTTACGATTAATGTCGAATATTGGCATAGGGGTTGCCCCTTCCCAGGTCATTGGGAGTTTCTCTCATGGCGCACCCGGAAGGACGGGAGGTTATGACCAGGAAGGGATTTACCCTAATCGAGCTTTTGATCGTAGTTGTGATCATCGGGATTCTGGCGACTATCGCCGTCCCGAAGTTCGCCAATACGAAAAACAAGGCTATCATGGCCAGCATGAAGGCTGACCTGCGCAATCTGGTTACTGCCCAGGAAGGCTTTTACTTCGATAACACCGACTACGCTGGGTCGACTACAAGCGGTCTTGCGGTCAACGGGACTGGCGGGGCCGGCCAGATCCAGTTTGTCCCGAGCAATGGAAACGTGCTGACACTCACCTACATCAGTGCGACCGGCTACAAGGCTGTGATGACCAACGCGATCATCGCCGTGTCCACCCCCAATAGCTGTGGCGTGTTCGTTGGCGGTATCGCCAACTCCCCGAACGCCGCGGTTACCATGGAAGGCGCACCGGCCTGTTGGTAGGGTAGAGTCTGGATCCTTCAAAGGGGCGGCGACCTTCAGGTCGTCGCCCTTCTGGTTTCCCCTCCTGTCTTGAATCCCGGCGCCTACCGGGCCACCTTTTACCGCTTGTTTTCGCTGGTCCGCCCAGGAGTACTCGGTTTTTCATGGTCAAAGTCACCGCAGTCCAACCCGGATCGATCGCCGCGGAGCTTGGGCTCCTTCCGGGCACCGAGCTCCTGTCCGTCAACGGGCGCGAGCTGGAGGACTTCCTCGATTGGGAATTCCTTACGGCCGAGGATGAGTTCGTGGTCCACGCCCGCCAGCCGGATGGAGAGGAAATCGAGTACGAGATCGAGCGCGGGGAGGGGATACCCTTCGGAGTCTCGCTGGAGCCGCCCCGAATCCGCCGCTGCGCCAACCGATGCGACTTCTGCTTCGTGGATGGCCTCCCCCAGGGACTGCGGGAAACGCTCTATATCCGTGACGACGATTACCGCCTGTCTTTCAAGTACGGGAACTTCGCCACGCTGACGAACCTGAAGCCGTGGGACGTACAGCGGATCATCGAATACCGGCTCTCCCCGCTTTACGTGTCGGTTCATGCGACTGATCCCGTCATTCGGCGCTATCTCCTTCGCAATCCGCTGGCGCCCGACGTCCTCGAACAGCTGCACCACTTCGCGGGACACGGCATCGAGTTTCACACTCAGATAGTGATGTCTCCCGGGGTAAACGACGGCGAGGTCCTGGAGCAGAGTCTCTCCGATCTCTACGCCTTCGGCCGCGTGGTGCACAACGTCTCGGTTGTGCCTGTCGGGCTTACCGAGTTCAGCAAGCACAGCCTGGTGCGGGAACCAACTCGAGAGGAATGCCTTGCCGCTATCCGCCAGCTCGAGCCGTGGGCCGATCGCGCCAGGACAGAGCGGGGAATAACTTGGGCCTATGGCGCGGACGAGCTCTACCTTCGCGCAGGTATCCAGCTTCCCGGAGCCGAGGCCTACGGCGACTTCGAGCAGGTCGAGAATGGAGTAGGCTCCGTGCGATATCTGCAGAAACGAATCGGAGAAGAGCGGGAGGCGCTGGCGAGCTGGAAGGGGAAGCGCATCGCGGTGCTTACCGGCACCTCCATGGGCGCGTTGTTGCCTCAGGTGATCGATCAGCTGCGCGAATACACTGGTGCCGAGTTCGAGCTGGTGGTACTGGAGAACACGCTCTTCGGCACTTCCGTGACATGCGCCGGCCTGCTCCCGGGCGCGGCATTCCGCCAAGCCCTGCTCGATCGCAAGGGCTTTGATCTGGCGCTGCTCCCCGCGGAATCGCTCAATGACGATGGTCTCTTCATGGACGACCTGTCGTTCGAGGCGCTCGCGGCGATCGCTCCGATGGAGATTCGACCCTCCTATTTCTTCGCGGACGCGCTCGATACCCCCGTCGCCGCGTGAGCAAGCCTACCGTAGCAATCGTCGGACGTCCCAACGTCGGCAAGTCCACCCTGTTCAACCGCGTTCTTGGAGGGCGCCGGGCCATCGTCTCCGAGCGCCCCGGTACGACTCGTGACCGCCATTTTGGCGACGCCGAGTGGAATGGACGACGCTTCTGGGTCGTAGACACCGGGGGATTGATCCCCAACTCCTCCGACTCGATGGACGTCGCGATTCGCCGTCAGGTTCAGGCAGCAGTGCAGGCCGCGGACCTTGTGGTCCTGGTGGTTGACGGAGCAGATGGGGTCAATCCGGTGGATCAAGAGATTGCCGCCCAGCTCCGAACCTCGCGCCGTCCGGTTCTGCTGGTGGTGAACAAGATGGATGACCTGCCCGCCAGCACGGGCCACCTCCAGTTCTACGAGCTGGGCCTGGGCGATCCCGTCCCAGTCTCCGCCCAGATCGGAAAGTCCAGCGGCGACATGCTCGATACCATCGTCGGCATGCTCCCGCCCAAGGATCCGGCTGAGGACGAGGAGGCCATTCAGGTTGCCGTCGTCGGGCGGCCCAACGTCGGGAAGTCATCCCTGATCAATCGGCTGCTCGCGGAAGAGCGACATGTGGTTGCGCCGGAACCGGGGACCACCCGAGATTCTGTCGACTCCCCCTTGCGATATCACGGCAAGACGCTCAACTTCATAGATACAGCGGGGTTACGGCGTCGCGCTAAAGTAGAAGATGACCTCGAGTTCTACTCGACGTTACGTACCCACCGCGCGATTGACCGAGCCGATGTCTGTGTCCTGGTCGTGGATGCCTCGCTCGGCCTCCACGTACAAGACCTCCGTATCGCGACCGAAGCGTGGGAGCGCGGTTGCGGATTGATCGTCGTGGTGAACAAGTGGGACCTGATTCCTGAGAAGGATGCCAATACCGCGAAGCGGGGGCAGGATCTCCTGACGGAAAAGGCACCATTCCTGGGCTTTGTGCCGTTCGTTTACACCTCGGCCCAAACCGGGCAGCGGGTGTCGAAACTGTCTGACCTGATCATTGCCGTGGCGGAAGCGCGGGAACGGCGGGTCCCGACGGCCGAGGTAAATAAAGTTCTCGAAGACCTCCTCCAGCGAAACGCGCCGCCGCAAAAGCCCGGTGAGGAGGTCAAGCTGCTGTACGCGTCGCAAGTCGGGACCCGGCCACCCGCGTTTGCCATCGTGTGCAACCGGCCGGCCGACGTACCCGAGGCCTATCAGCGCTACTTGCTGAACGGCTTCCGCGCCGCCTGGGGGTTCGACGGCGCGCCGGTCCGTCTCAAGTTCAAGCGCCGGACTCGAGGGCGGCGTACGTGAACGTGAACCTCGGCCTTGCGGCACTGCTTCTCCTGGGATCGTACGTGTGCGGAGCCGTTCCCACGAGTTATCTGGTGGCGAAGTGGTTTCGAGGGATCGATCTGCGAGAGCACGGCAGCAAGAATCTCGGCGCGACAAATCTCTACCGCACACTGGGCTGGAAATTCGCGGTCCCAGTCGGGCTGATCGATGTAGCGAAGGGCGCGATCCCGGTGCTGCTGCTGGGACCAAGGCTTCCCGGCGTAACGTTGTTTCCGACGCTGTGCGGAGTGATGGCGGTCCTCGGGCATGTGTATTCGGTGTTCGTGGGATTCAAGGGAGGGAAGGGGGTCGCGACGGCGGCGGGCATGCTGCTGGGGCTCGCGCCCGAGGCGCTCGGCGTGGCTCTGATCGTCTGGCTCGTCTTGGTGCGTTCCACCGGGTACGTGTCGCTGGGATCGGTCGCTGCCGCCGCGGTTTTCCCTCCCGCCGACTACTTGCTCAATCCCGGCCGGCGGACTCTCACGGCGCTGGGACTCGACGTAGCGGTCGCGCTTTTTGTGATCTGGAAGCACCGCGCGAACATTCACCGATTGCTGAACGGGACGGAAAGCCGCTTCGGCCGTCGCGGCGATGCGGCTCCGTCGGGTAGATGACAGCGGTCGGCGTTTTGGGGGGAGGAAGCTGGGGCACCACCCTGGCCGACCTCCTCGCTCGCAAGGGTCTTTCGGTCCGCCTCTGGGCCCACGAGGCCGAGGTGGTGGACTCCATCAACCGGCAGCAGGAGAACAGGTTGTTTCTGCCGGGATGCCGTCTCGCGAAAGGGCTGCGAGCATACGCGGACCCGGTGGAGACGGTGCAGGGAGCCGATGTCATACTCTCGGCCTCGCCCAGTCATGTCGTGCGGGAGGTCATAACGAGGGTGGTCGGCAGCGTGCTGGAAGGGACGCTGGTAGTGAGTGCGACCAAGGGTCTCGAACCCGATTCGTTGCTGCTGATGTCCGAAGTTCTGGAGCAGACGCTTTCAGGCGCCCGGGTCGTCGCACTCTCCGGACCCAGCTTCGCGCTGGAGGTTTTTCAGGAACAACCCACCGCGGTGGTGGCGGCCGCAAGGGAACGGCGAACGGCAGAAGACGCACAGGCGGTGTTTGCGGCGCCACGCTTCCGGGTCTACTCCAACCAGGACGTCACCGGAGTCGAGCTGGCAGGAGCGCTCAAGAATGTGATCGCAATCGCCGCCGGGATCCTAGAAGGACTTGGCTTGGGAAACAATCCGCGGGCGGCGCTGATCACCCGCGGGCTGGCGGAGATCACTCGACTCGGTGTCGCGAAGGGCGCCGATCCCCTCACCTTCGCGGGACTGGCCGGAATGGGAGACCTGATCCTGACGACGACAGGAGCCTTGAGCCGGAACCGGTCGTTGGGTCTCGCGCTGGCGAAGGGTCAGACGCTCGATGAGTACCAGGCCACCCATCGGACGGTGGCGGAGGGCGTCAACACCGCGCGAAGCGCGGTGGCGCTGGGGAAGCGGGTCGGAGTCGAGCTTCCCATCTGCGAGCAGGTGCACTGCATACTCTTCGAAGGAAAGCCGCCAGGACAGGCGGTGGGCGATCTTATGGAGCGTACCCTGAAGCCGGAACAATGGCGGTGACGATGGCACGGCCTGTTCAGGAATTCTTCTCGATCGGCGAGGTGTGCGCCCTCACCGATCTGAAGCCCCACGTGCTTCGCTACTGGGAAAGCCAGTTCCGCTTTCTCAATCCGGCGAAGAATCGGTCGGGCAACCGGGTGTACAAGAGTCGGGAAGTCGAGCTGATCATGCTGGTCAAGCACCTGCTCTATACCGAGAAGTACACGATCGAAGGAGCACGGCAGCGGATCGAGCACTACCGGCGGACCGGAGAGCTCCGCAACGTGGCGCGCCGAGCCCTGGAGCGAGAGACCATACAGGAGCTTCGGTTGGCACTCAGTGAGGTGGCCGACCTGTTGGACGGCAAGACACCCGCACCCCGGCCGGAGCAGGACCCGAATCCCAGGTGAATATCCTGGTGTCGAACGATGATGGGATCCTGGCGCCCGGTCTCGGAGTGCTGGCGGAGGCGTGCCAGACGGTGGGCACCGTGACCGTCGTGGCGCCCGACCGGGAACAGAGCGGGACCTCTCATTCTCTCACGATGCACCGGCCGGTCCGACCCGCCCGCCGTCCCGACGGCGCCTTCCAGGTAGATGGCACCCCTACAGACTGCGTGTTGCTCGCCCTGGGCGCACTCCTGGCGGAACACCCGGACTTTGTCTTCTCCGGGGTGAACCACGGACCCAACATGGGGGAGGACGTACTCTACTCGGGCACCGTGGCGGCCGCGATGGAAGCTGTGACTCTCGGCGTTCCCGGAATCGCGATCTCCTATGCCGGGCCGACTTCGGACCTGACGACGCTGCAGAGTTATCGAGACCTGCTCGCTCGTCTGATCGGTCGCATCGTCCGAGTGAAGGATTTCCCGAAGGAGACGCTGCTGAACATCAATCTCCCCCCCATCGCGGCGGATCAGGTTCGGGGAATCAAGGTGACTCAGCTGGGAAGCCGCTTCTTTCAGGAATCACTCACCAGAATGAGCGATCCCTGGGGACACGAAATCTTCTGGATCGGAGGCGGGACCATTCACTGGACCGGAGGAGAGAACTCGGACCACCGTGCGGTGGCCGACGGGTTCATCTCGATTACCCCGCTGCACATGGACCTGACGAACTACCGTCTCCTCGAAACGGTGCGAGAATGGTCGCTCGAAGCCTAGGAGAGGGAGATGGGTACCGCGGCTACCGCAACCGGCTCGTGGCGGAACTCGAATCGAAAGGGATTCGGGATCCCGACGTTTTGCGGGCCATCGGCCAGGTCCCGCGCCATCTCTTCGTCCCCGAGAGCGTCCGCCATCGGGCATACGAAGACTCGGCGCTTCCGATTGGAGCAGGGCAGACGATCTCCCAGCCTTGGGTCCAGGCCCGGTATCTCGAGCTGGCGAAGCTGTCGCCCCAAGATAGGGTGCTCGAGATAGGCACCGGCTCGGGTTACCAGACCGCGCTGCTGGCGGTCCTGGCGGGACAGGTCTTCAGCATCGAACGCATCCCCACGCTCGCCAACACCGCCCGACAGATCCTGGCCCAGGCAGGGATCCGAAATGTGACCGTGCTGGTCGGAGACGGGACGCTGGGCTGGCGTCCCTACGCGCCGTTCGACGGGATCCTGGTCGCCGCCGCGTCACCCGAAGTTCCCGAGCCCCTGTTGCAGCAGCTCGCTCCCAGCGGCCGTTTGATCATTCCTCTGGGCGACCGGCAGGCCCAGGTGATCACGCTGGTCACCCGCAACGGCGATGAATTTCAGGTTGAGCGTCTCAGCGATGTCAGGTTCGTACCCCTGCTCGGTGAGCATGGATTTGCCGAGCAGCCGACCCACCCCCGAGAGTCCGGATGGAATTACTAAAAGACTTCATAGATCTGTTTCTGCACCTCGACAAACACTTGAGCGAGGTGATTCAACACTATGGAACCGGCACCTATCTCATCCTGTTTCTGATCGTTTTCTGTGAAACCGGCCTCGTGGTGACGCCATTCCTGCCCGGCGATTCGCTTCTGTTCGCCGCCGGCACGTTCGCGGGCCTGGGAGATCTGGACGTCGGCCTAGTCTTCGCCATCCTTTGCGCCGCGTCAATCCTGGGCGACTCTTCCAATTACTGGGTCGGGCGGTTAGTCGGCCGGAAGGCATTTGAGTCCCGATTTATCAAACAGGAGCACTTGGTCAAAACCCAGGCCTTTTACGACCGTCACGGCCGCAAGACCATCATTCTGGCCAGATTCCTTCCCATTCTCCGGACATTCGCGCCATTCGTGGCCGGGGTGGGGGTGATGCCATACCCTCGGTTCCTGACGGTAAGCGTCCTAGGCAGCATCGCGTGGGTCGGCCTCTTCGTCTGGGCGGGATACCTGTTTGGGAATCTCAGGGTGGTCCGAGAGAATTTCACCCTGGTCGTCATGGCAATCATCGTCCTCTCGGTGATGCCCATGGTCATCGAGATCATCAAGACCCGCAGGAGTCGTCCTGCGTGACCGTCAGGCTGTTCGTCAGTGGGAGGGTGCAGGGGGTCGGCTTCCGATTCTTCGTTCTGCGCCGGGCACAAGACCTGGGACTCACCGGTTACGCGACCAATTTGGCAGACGGGCGGGTCGAGATCGTGGCAAGAGGCTCCGATATCCAGATCCAAGGTCTAGAGCAGGCGGTGCGAGCCGGACCTAGGCACGCCAAGGTGGCACAAGTGGAAAAGGCCGAGATTTCGGATGAAGTGCACTTAGGTAACACTTTTGAAATACGCTAGTTAGGATATCCACAAGAAGCGGGTTGATAAATGACGTCTGGATCATTGGATACGCAGGTCCGGCAGGCCATTCGCCCGATCCCGAATCATCCCAAGCCCGGAATCGTTTTCCAGGACATCACACCGGTGCTCAAGGATTCTGCGCTATTCCGGCAGGTAATTCAGGGCCTCATCGAGCCATTTCGAGGTCAGGGTATCACCCATATCCTGGGGATAGAGGCTCGAGGCTTCATATTAGGTGCCCCAGTCGCTGTGGAACTGGGGGCAGGCTTCATCCCGGCGCGAAAGCCAGGCAAGCTTCCGTGGAAAACCCGCCGCCACGATTACGCCTTGGAATACGGCACCGACGCGCTCGAGGCCCACGAGGACGCTTTCGCCAATGGGGCCCGCGTCCTGGTGGTAGACGACGTTCTGGCCACCGGAGGAACCGCTCAAGCCGCCGCATCGTTAGTGCGGCTTCTGGGGGCCGAGTTGATTGGCTGGAGCTTCTTGCTCGAGCTGGACTTTCTCCACGGTCGTGAACGGTTGACCGGGGCACCTGTCGAGGCGATTTCCCGGCTTTAGCGTTGACGCCGCCTAATGCAACTGTCTACTTTTAAAGGCTTTGCCCCCGTAGCTCAGCTGGATAGAGCAGCGGTTTCCTAAACCGTTGGTCGGACGTTCGAATCGTCTCGGGGGCACCTGCTGCGCCGGATCTCCCAGCACCGGCCTAACCCTTTGGTTTTCGAGCGATCGAGCGACATGGCAACCACAATGGAAGCACCGAGCGTCAAGTCCAAGAAAACTGCTGTGGCGGCCCCTCCGGCCAGCAAGTTCTCCGTACCCAAGAACCTGCGCCTGGCGGGCGGAATCGCGCTCGGAGCCGTGCTAGTCATCACCTGGTTCGTGATCGTCAGCGGAAGGCGAAAGGCCGAGTTTGCCAACAGGGCTCTGGAGCAGGCGAGAAGCGCTGCGGAATCGGGGAATCTGCCGCTGGCCGCGAGCGAGCTGCAGAAGGTGGTCACCACCTATTCCGGCACGGACGCGGCACAGGAGGCGGTCATCACGCTCAACCAAGTGAGGCTGCTGAACGGGCAGCAGGAGCTTGCCTCGGTCAGCCTGCAGGACTTTATCAAGTCGAAGCCGGACAAGAAATACCTGACCCCGGGATTCGCGCTGCTCGGCCGAGCCCTCGAGAACGCGAATCGTCCCGAGGAGGCTGCCCAAGCGTTCCGGTCCGCCTCGGACAATGCGGACGTGGACTACCTTCGCGCCGAGTACCTGAACGACGCCGGCCGGGCGTATGTAGCCGCAGGGAAGAAGGACGAAGCCATTGCCGCGTACCGGAAGATCATTCAGGATTTTCCTGAATCGAACTCCAAGGTCGAGGCCCAGGTTCGGCTGGCCGAGCTGACTCAAGGGAAGATGTAATAAAGGAGACCGCCCGCATGGGGCGGTCTTTTCTTGGGCCCAGTAAAATGTCGTATAATGTGTATTATGTTAAGTAGCAAAGTGGAGAAATGGGGATAACTGAGTCCCTGCTGTGGCAAGAAGTTGTAAGTGATTGATCTAAAGTGGCTTTAGGCTGGATTCTCACCGCAGAATTCTACAACACTCCAGTAAACACCATCCGCCCCTCTCCGGCCAGCCAGACGGCTCGGACAGAGCCATTTTCCAAGTTCGCCGCTATCCTGAGGCACCGGCCGCTCCGAGTCCGGATTTCAAGCGGCAGACTGGCTCGCCCGGCCTGGGCAAGCGCAGCGGCGACCGCGACCGCCCCAGTCCCGCACGCGAGCGTCTCCCCTTCTACCCCCCGCTCATAGGTCCGAACCGGCCAGATCCCAGCCTTACCGGCCGGGCTCGCGACGAAGTTGACGTTGGCACCGGCTGGGGCGATGGCAGAGTGGTTTCTCAGCTCCCGGCCCCGGGCCATGAGGTCGGCCCGTTCGATGTCCTCCACCGGCACGACCAAATGAGGCACTCCGACGGTGGCAAAGCTGCTGGGGCCCTCACCCGCCGCCGCGCGGATGCTCCCGACCAGCTCCGGGGCCGGAAAGTCAGGCAGGTTGAGCTCAGCCAAATCCGGTTCCGTCCGACAGCGGGTCGGGAAGATTCCTGCCCCTGTCACCAGCCGCATCCCCGAGGCCGGTGCCATCTCGAGGTAAGCGGAGAGCCGGGTGCTGCAGAGGGCGGCATTGCCGCACATGGCAGCTCGTGAGCCGTCGCAGTTGAAGAAATCCATCCGGACGGCACCTGCGGCCTCAGGGGTCAGGATCACAAGGCCGTCCGCCCCGACGCCGAGACGCCGGTCGCAGACGTCCACGATCCTGGCCGCAGGCCAGTCCGCGAGCGTGGTGGTGCGGCCGTCGAGCAGAACGAAGTCGTTGCCCGAGCCGGTCATCTTGTAGAAGACGATTCCTTTCACTGGCCTCCTAGATCCTCCCTAGAATTCCCTGGAGCCGCAGCCACCAGACCATCCAGATCGCTTCCCGCACGATCCGCTTGCTCATCTTGCTGTGCCCCTCGACCCGGTCGTGAAAGATGATCGGGAGCTCGGTCAGGCGGAAACCCTTTTTCCAGGCGCGGAAGCTCATTTCGATCTGGAAGGCATACCCGTTGGACTTCACCTTCTCCAGCGGGATCGCTTCCAGCACCTCACGTCGAAAGCACTTGAACCCGCCGGTCGAGTCCGTGAGCGGAAGCCCGGTGATCCATCGGGCGTAGAGGTTGGCACCCAGGGACAGCAGCAGCCGGCTGATGGGCCAATTGATGACGTTGACCCCGGTCGCATAGCGCGATCCCAGCACCAAGTCCGCCTCTTCGATCGCCTTCAGGAACTCCGGTAGGAAGCCCGGGTCATGCGAGAAGTCGGCATCCATTTCGAAAATCGCCTGGAAGCCGCGGTCGAGTCCCCACCGGAAGCCCGCCAGATAGGCCCGGCCCAGCCCTTCCTTCGCCAGCCGATGCAGGACGTGTACCCGCGGCTTGGCCTGGCTCATCCGGTCGGCCATGTCCCCGGTACCATCGGGCGAATTATCGTCGACGACCAGTACTTCGATGCGCGGGTCCTGCCGCAGAATGGCCGGGACGATCTGGGGGAGGTTGGTAGCCTCGTTGTAGGTCGGCACGATGACCAGTACTCGTTCAATCACGCGCCGGCTTCCTCCCAGTGAATGCAGGAACGCCCGCCATTGCCAAGGCGGCAAGCAGGGCGACGAGACTCACCAGCTTCCCCTTCCGGTAGGTCGGGGAATCGAAGGTCAGATCGACTTGGCGTGCTCCGGACGGGAGGAGAATACTCAACAGGGTATTGTCTCCCCGCAGCACCGGAGCGGGCTTTCCATCCACGATCGCGTGCCAGTCAGGATACCAGTTCTCGGCAACAAGCAGGTAACCCTGCTTGGAGTCGGATCCTGTCAGGTTGATGGTCATCTTCCCAGGTGCCCATCTCGTCACTTCAGCCTTTACCTGAGAGGCTGGGAGCGGCTGAACGAGCGGGTCGGTCGTCAAGGACGCAGTGTCCGGGTACAGCACCACGGATGCACCGGGGAAGCGAGGATCTACTACGGTCGGAACCAGTTGTGGTTCCGGTACCTTGGCAGCGGACGCCACGACTCTCGCGTACGGGGGCACAGTATCCCGTTCGTAAAGCGTTGCAGGTGTCCCGAAGGCGGTTGAGACCGGGCCCACTACCTGGTGGAATCCGGGAACCTGCTGAGGTTGCCGCAGGATCACATACCGGAGCGCCAGAAGTTCGGCCACGTTGGGGGTAAAGAGGTTTCTCCACCCCTGCTCTTTCCCACCCAGCTCATCGTAAGCGCGCAACTCGTTGCCGTGATAGCCCAGCGCATCGGGGATCCGGTACGCCATGAGAATCGAATGTCCGTAGCTCTCCTGGGCGTCCAGCACACGAAATGGCGGCGGTTGCTTCTGGAGATATGTGGTGACCTCGTCCGATCCGAAGAGTTGCGCCGCTCGGGGCGAGAACTGGTAGAACAACCGGTCGATAGTCCAGAGATCGATGGCGGTCACGGCGACCAAGAGCGTCGCTGCCGCTCCGCCCCTCAGCTTCCCCGCGGCGACTCCCCACAGCACGGCTCCGCAGGCGACCACCCCGACCAGCAGACGCAGCGAGCCCAGCCGGAGGGCGCCTGCGTTCGCCTGGACCTGGCCCATCCGCTCTGCGACTGCCATTCCTTCTGCAACAGCCTGCAACACTCCGGTCAGGCCGAGTAGTGCGAGAACTCCGAAGCCGCCCGCGACCAGAAGGACCGATCGCCGAGCAACCTGTCCGCTGAGCAAGCGATCGAGCCCTATTCCGGCCAGAATCGCCACGGGGAAAGCGACGAGGAAGAACACCATGCCCATGGCCCGCAGCTTCTTCAGCATGGGCAATAATTCATAGAAGGGGCGGTAGAACGGGGTGTGGCCGGCAAACGCAAAGAGGAGGAATAACGCCGCGAGACTGAGCAGCGCGATTACCAACCGGCGGCGAAGCTGATCACCCCAGGAAAAGCCGACCAGGAGAAGCGGGACGATCCCGAGATACTCGGTGTGGAACTTGATCGGATTGCGGCCCCAGTAATTGTCGAGCACACCGTTGAACTGCGGCAGGATGACCGTGAAGATCTCCTCGGGAGGCATGGAGTACAGGTTGACGTAATCCCACCCCGTGTTGGGTCCGCCAGTCGCCCGAGGCGAATACTTCACGTACTCGAGGAATGGAAGCACCTGAAGCGCTGTAATGCCTATTCCTACCACCACGGCAAGAGCAGTAAGGCCAAGCGGTATCCAGGGATTCCGACCTTGTGGCCGATCGGGATCCAGGAATGCCAGGTACAGGCACCAAAGGCCGAGTGCGATCAACAGGAAGTAGCACATCTGGTAGTGGCCGAGCACCATCAGAGCCACTACGATGGCGAAGGCACCGAAGGCCCAGGACTGACGATCGCGGAAGGCACGCAGCAGGACCCAGAAGGCGAGTGGAGTAAGGGCCGACACGAAAAGTTTGCCGTCGTGCCCCGGGCTCATCTGGGAAGCAACGATTCCGCTCAACTCGTAGCACACGCCGGCGACAACCGCCGAAGTCCAGCTCAACCGCAAGGCTCTGGCAAATCCGTAGGTGAGCCAGCCGGCGAGCACGAAGTGGACAGCCATCCCCCAGGTGATCGCGAGATCAACCGGGAAGACGAGGCGAAGCCACGCAGTGGGATAGAAAATGTCCCCATGCATCGCCGCGATGAACGGCAGCCCGCCGAACAGGAAGGGATTCCATTGCGGGATGGAGCCAGTCGCCTTGAACTCCTCCGCGCCGAAGAGGCGGAAGGAATATCCCGCGATGAACATGTCGGACCGGGTGCCGCCGAAGAGGATCTGACCCGTAAGGAGGGGCCAGAGCAGAGTCAGCGCGGCGAGGGTACAGGCCAGCGCGGCCATGGCTCGAGGCCAGCTGGGCTCCCACGGATTCGGTTCAGGCGACACTGGGACGTCCTCGACGCATAAGAAGGAACGGAACGGCGCTTCCCAGCTCCGTGATGGTGAGCAGAACACGTGAGGCCACAGCAAGGGCGGTTGCGGGGCCGAGGCCGATACTGCCCTGCAGCAGCGCGATCAAAAGCCCCTCACGCACGACCAGGCCTCCCGGCGCAAATAGCGCGATGAGACCGGCCACATAAGAGGCGGCGAAGGCGGCGATCGCAAGGCTTGGGGCCAGGTTCGACTCGGGGAGAACCGCTTGAGCAAGCAGCCACAGGGCGAATCCATAACCCACCCAGGCCACCGCATTCGCGACGGCTCCGAAGATCACTGGTCCGATACTGGGGGAGCCGGATCCGGCTCCCGCCAGGTCGAGCAGACGCCGCATCGCCGGCCGCCAAAACAGAAGGCCCACCCCGATCGCACCGGCGGCCCCGGTGGCCCAGAATAGCGGTAGAAGCCTCGGGTCGGTGCTCTGAAGCGCCCGAGTGCCCGCTAGCGCCGCCACGCCGGCACCGGTCACCACCGCCAGAGCCTGAAGAATGATCGCCGACGCGGTAGCGGCCCAGGCAGCTACGCCGGCGTCCCGAGCCATGAGTGCCATGCTCGCAATCGCCCAGACCTTTCCCGGGACGTATTTGCCGAGGCTCGAGACGAACCAGATCCGGGCCGAATCGAGCAGAGGAAGCGATTGGCCCCAGCCCGACAGCATGCGTCTCCAGGCCTCGATCAGCATACCGTACATCAACTCGATCACGATCACTGCCGCAAGCGCCGGAGCGGGGCGAAAGGTCCAGCTGATAGGCTGGGCCTGAAGATCACTCCAGTTGCGCCGAAAGGTGCGGACTATGAAAAGCAGAATCAGGATCGACAGGATCCAGCGTCCGATGCGAAGCAGGCGCTCAGGCACGGAGCGCCTCCCTGTACCAACCTTCGAACGCTGCGGCGACGGCTTCGGGTGCCAGGCGCTGCCGCCAGGTCTCACCCAGCCGCCATGCCTCGGTTCGGGCGCTCTTGTCGGCCATCAATTGCTGTACTCCGGTCGCGATGGCCTCCGCCGAGGCGGCGGTCCGACGTCCGGCCCCCCGCTCTTGAACAATGTCGAGAACCCCTCCCCCGTCGTTACACGCCACGACAGGGACGCCGGCAGCCAGCGCCTCAACTGCGGTCAACCCGAACCCCTCTGCCCGAGAGGGAAACAACATTACGTCCATCTCTGCCAATTGCCGGCCGACTTCAGAAGGCGGTACCATGCCGGTGAAATGAACGCTGGCGCCGAGGCCCAGGGTTCGTGCGCGAGCTTCGAGGGTCAATCGCTCTGGACCATCTCCTACGATCGTCAATGGCAGCCGAAGGTCGCGGCGCCAAAGCTCCGCGAGCGCCTCGAGCGCCAGGTGCACCCGTTTCTGCTGAATCAGGCGGCCTACGACGATGAGTCCTGCCCCGCCCTGACTCGGCCGGCTATCTGGAACCGTGACCGGCATGGGCTGTATGTGATCTACCGCTCGGCCGGTCGCCTCCTTTATTCTGGCCGCGTGGGAGGTGGAGACGGCGGTGATTACGCGGGCGCGCCGGATGACCGGACGCGCGACGGCACGGGCAAGCGGCGAGCGCTCAAGAATGGCGGCGTCGGTCCCATGGATGGTGAGCAACATGGGACTCCTCACGGGTGCCGCGAGACCGGCGGGCACCCACCAGTGAGCATGAATCAGCTCGGCGCCGGAGGCAAGCTCTTCCTTGGCGGCGGAGCGGAGTGCCCGATGGAGACCCCACAGGGTCCGCCAGCCGGCGATCGAACCGACGGCGTCCGCCATCGTACCCCGATACGCGATATTCTCCCGCCCCGCCGCCGCGTAACGCACTCGGCGTACCGGGATCCCGTCGAGTTGCGGCTCGCCCACATCGCCGCCATCGCTCGGGGCAACGACGCGAACCGAGACATCGCGATTCATCAGAGCCCTCGCCAAGGTGGCGAGGAACGCACCGGAAATGTCGCCGGAATAGCGGGGATAGTTGTGGGTGAGGAAAACGACCCTGGTCACTCGAAGGACGTCAGTCGCGATCGCGCAGGGTGAGCCGGTGGGCCTGCTCCCGCATTTCCTCGCGCAGGCCGGCAATCATCTCGCCAAGGAAACCAAAGCCGAACAGGGCGATGCCGCTGATCACCATGGTCTCGACCAGGTTGAGCAACGGCCGGAAGCCGATGCCGAATCCGAACCGCAGCACCAAGGCGAAGATCCCCGCAAAGAAGCCGATGCCGAAGAGCGCGGCACCGGCGACGCCGAAGAAAAGCATCGGCTTTCGGCCGAAGCGGAGTTGAAACCAGACCGAGACCAGGTCCAGCACTCCGATCGGGATCCGCTTCCAGTTGAACTTGGAGACGCCCGCCCGCCTGGGATGGAGGGGGATCGGGCGTGAGGTGAGCCGGAAGCCATCGGCGGCGGCGATGACGACCATGTAGCGGTGCCAGTCGGGGCGCAGCGGCACCCCTCTCATGATCTCCCGCCGGTAGGCCTTCACCGAGTTCAGGTCGGCGACGCCCACTCCAAAGAGCGTCCGGCAGAGCCAGTTGTAGATCGAGGAGACGAAGGCCTTTTCGTACTTCCCCACCTTGGTGCCGGTCACGATATCGGCCTCGCCGGCCAGAATCGGAGCCACGAGGGCTGGGATATCCGCCGGCAGGTACTGGAGGTCGGCCGGGTAGAAGACAAAAACGTCCCCCATCGCGATGTCGCCGGCGGAGTGCAGCGCGTCGGCAATCCCGCGCTGGCGGCGGTGGGTCACGATGCGCAAGAACGGATAGCGGGCCTGCAGCTCGGTGAGCACGGCCGCGGTGCGGTCCCGCGATCCGTCGTTGACGACGATCACCTCGAAAGAGAACCCCGCCGAGCTGAGCGACTCGTCACACAATCGAACGAATTCAGGGAGATTCTCCGCCTCGTCTTTGGCGGGGACGAGGAGGCTCACATCCAGCACCGGTCCGCTCATACCCTCTTGCGCATCCGTGCGGGGAGAATGCCGAGCTGGTCCCGGTATTTGGCGACGGTGCGACGGGCGATCTGAATGCCCTGTTCCTGGAACAGGTGGACGATCTGCTGGTCGGTGAGGGGATTCGAGGTGTCTTCCTCGGCCACCATCTTCTGAAGCTTGGCGCGAATGGAGCGGGCGCTGGCATCCTCGCCGGAAGTGGTGGCTAGCGCGCTGGAAAAGAAAAACTTGAGCGGGAGGACGCCGCGAGGCGTCTGGACATACTTCTCGTTGGTCACCCGGCTCACGGTGGACTCGTGCATGTTGATTACTTCCGCCACTTCGCGCAGGGTGAGCGGCTTCAGGTGCTCGATGCCCTTCTCGAAGAACTCCCGCTGGCGGTCCACGATGAAGTTCATGACCTTGAGCATGGTCTGACGGCGCTGCTCGATGGCCTGAATGAGCCAGTTGGCGCTGTTCATCCGTGAGGCGATGAACTCGCGGTGCTCCTGGGTCATCTTCTTCTTGTCCCGCGCCAGCTCCTGGTAGGTGCGGCTCAGGCGGAGCCTCGGCACGCCGGTATCGTTCAGGAAGACGTGGTAGCGGCCGTCGATTTTGTCTACAATGAGATCGGGAATGACGTAGCCGTCACCGCCGGCGGAGTATTTGAGTCCCGGCTTGGGATCGAGCCGGGCCAGGAGGTCGGCGGCTGCCTGCACTGCGGCTGGCTCCACTCCGAAGCGGCGACCAAGATCGTTCCAGCGGTGGGCGATCAGGTCGGGAAAGGCCTCCGCCACGAGGCGGTAGGTGAGAGTGCTGGTCTCCTTGAGCTCGCGGAGCTGGAGGAGGAGGCATTCGCGCAGGTCCCGCGCGGCGACGCCGGCGGGATCGAGTCGTTGCACGATGCCCAGCATTTCCTCCACTTCCGCCGCCGTGAAATACGGCATGGGCGGACCAGGCTTCGCCTCCGGCTCCGCCTCGGGCTCGGCGTCCATGTCCCCCGCCTCGGCGAGGTCTTCCGCGCTGTCGGGACGGTTCCGCTCGGCAAAGCTGTCGAGCATCTCGTTCGCCATGCGCTGGATCTCTTCGACCGAGGCAGCGAGGTACCCGTCTTCCTTGATGTTGCCCAGGAATTCTTCGGAGAGCAGGGCCTGCCGCGGAGTCAGAACCATCATCTGCAACTGTTCGCGGAGATGATCGATCAGGTCGGTGGTCTCGACCGAGACCGGCTCGGTGTACTCCTTGTGCTCGTACTCTTCGCGCACGCCACCCGGCACCTCGAACCCGTTGAGCAGGATCTCTTCCCAATCGGTTTCGTTTTCGTTGGCGGCCTTCTCCTTCTCCTCTTCCTTTGTAGGGGTCTCGGTCGTGGCTTCTTCCTCTTCGGGTTCCACCAGCTCGAGGAAGGGATTGATCAGCAGTTCCTGCTTCAGGTGGAGTTGGAGGTCCATCATGGGCATGTACAACATGTCCATGGCCTGGTAGAGCCGCGGATTAATCCGCAGGTCTTGACGCAGTGTGGCGGTCTGGGAGAGTCCCGTCTTCACGCTGCGTCCTCCAGGCGGGCGCGGAGTCGCGCCGTGAGAGTCGGACCGAGGTAGAGCTCGGCGACCCGGTCATCGAATACCAGGTCGCGTACCGGTCCTGAGACCTGCACCTTCCCCTCGAACATGATGTAGGCGCGATCCACGATGTCGAGCGTCTGCTCGACGTTGTGGTCGGTAATCAGCACCCCAATGCCCCGATGCCGGAGGCCGGCGACGATGGTCTGAATGTCGTGCACCGCGATGGGATCGACTCCCGCAAACGGCTCGTCGAGCAGCATGAACTTGGGGTTGGTCACCAATGCACGAGTGATCTCGAGCCGACGGCGTTCACCGCCGGAGAGCGCGTAAGCCTTGCTCTTCCGCAGGTGCTTGATGGAGAGCTCGTCCAGCAGCATTTCCAGCCGCGCCCGCCGTTCGGCGCGCGAGAGATCCATCGTCTCGAGGATCGCGATGATGTTCTCTTCGACGGTCATCTTCCGGAAGACGCTCGGCTCCTGGGCCAGGTACCCGATTCCCTGTCTTGCCCGCTTGTACATGGGGGCACTGGTGAGATTGGCCCCGTCGAACAGCACCTTGCCTTCGTCGGGGCGGATCAACCCGGTAATCAGGTAAAACGTGGTGGTCTTCCCCGCGCCATTGGGGCCCAGCAATCCGACGATCTCGCCCTGCTGCAGGCGGACGCTCACGTCGTCTACGACTTTCCGGCGCTTGAAGGTCTTGCTGAGATTCAAGCCTTCCAGAGTGCTCCCGCCCGGAAGCGGTCCACCTTCACGTACCGAGGCCACATGGGCGCGCATGCCCTGCACTGCGGCCTGGAGCAACTGGAGACGCACGGCGTCCCGGTCTCTCAGGGTCTCACCCCACCATTCGCCCTGCGCCCGAACCACCGACCAGCTCCCGGCTGCGAGGCTCGCGATCCAGCCCTCATCCGCCAGACGCGGAAGAACCGAACGAACCAGGTTCTCGTGGACCTCGTCCTCGGACAGCTCGGGGCCGCTGGGTACCCCGGCATCGGCCAGGGTCTGCAGGAAGGTCTGGCGATAGGACACCGAGAGTGCCTTGAAGTCCAGAGCGCCCGACAGGTCCGCGTCGCGGGCGAGGGCCGCGAGCGCCAGAGGCAGCGAAGGATCGCGCCCCACGAACCGATCGATCCAGCCGCTCACGTCTGGTTCCCCGTCGCTGAGGAGTCCGCCTTCGTCGTATCGGCTTTGGTCGCCGCCGGCTCGAGCTGAATCCCGTCCACATTGCCTCTGATGTCCACCCGTTCCACGCCCCGATTCCCGGTGGACTTCATCTGCACGGCGATCCTGTCGCCCCTCGAGTAGTTGATCGAAGGACGCATTTCACCCTTTTTCGTGCTGGCGATCCGGTAGTAGGACTTCGCCGTGCCGCTCGCCTCAAGTGAGGCCAATGCGGTCTTCACGGCTCCCGCCGAGTCATACTGGGCAAACCGGGCGGTCACCGTGTCGCCGCTCATCCAATCGCGTTCGTTGGTTTCCACGTCGATCTTGCCACCGACCCACGCTTTGCCGAACGACCGAGTCTCTTTCAAGCGCTGTCCCGGAGTATCGATCGCGAGTGAGTCGGCCCGGATTTCATAGTCGGTCGCCATGGCCAGGGGGCGAATGCTGTCGCCCCAGGCGACGGTTTGCACCAGTTGCCGGGCAGTGATACCGAGCCCGATCGTGTCGGCCGTCAGGTCCATGTCCTTGGTCACGGCATGTCCGGAGTCCACCGCCGTGACATAGCTCAATTCCTGGTGATCCAGCTTGAGGTCGATCCGCCTGCCGGTCAGCGTGAAGGAATCCTGGCCGGTTCCTTCCACGCTGGGCGTGCCGATGAGGGCGCCATCGTTCCCGGCACCGGTGTCGAGCCGCAGCGAGTCGCCGCGGGCCTTGAAGTCACTGCGATCGATCGTGACCTGCCCTCCGCCCCAGATCCGGTCATTCCCTTTCATCCGCACCCGGTCGGCCACGATCACGTAGGGTTCGCCGCGGGTACCGGAGGAATCGACCGTCTGGTAGGTGATGGTTGGCCGGCCTACCGAGAACATCTCGACCGTGTCGCGAGTGCCTTTGATCGCGCGGTAATAGTCGAGCGACGGACCGACCATCCTGGATCCATTCTGGATGTTCTCGGTCACCACGTTGCCGCGAGCCTCCCACCGCTCGCCCGACCGGTAGTAGGTGCCGCGGTTGGCATCCATGGTGACCAGCGAATCCCGGTATTTCACCTGGCCGATGAACTCCACGATCGTGCCGCTGCGCCGGCCATAGAACGCGGCGCTGTCGCTCTCCATCGAGACCGAGGTACCCTGACAGGTGATCCGGACGCCGCCACCGGCGTAGTAATTGGTGTCGCCCCCGACGATGACCTGCTGGCCCAGTCCCCCCACCCGGTCGAGGTGGAACCGGCAGGTGCCGCCCTGGGCTGCGAGCGGCGCCGTCCAGAGGAGCGCGAGGAGTGCCGGTGCGATCCGCATCATTGCCCCGGAAGCAGGAACCCGGTGCTGTCGCCGGGCTTGGCGTTGGGACGCTGGCCGCCGCGGGGCTGCTTGGTGACGACGTTCCGGAAGTCGGGATCGGAGGTAAACCCGTTGCCCTCAAGGTGCTGATCCGCCCGATCGTAGACAAAGGGCTTGTCGGAAGAAATCTTCTGGCTGCGACTGTCGTACTTGAGCTCCTCGCTCCGCAAAGTGCGGCCGTCGGGCGTTACCGCTACCACATTGCCCCGGGCGCTCATCGATCCGTCCCGAGTCAGGTATGTCCCGGAATCGCCGGTAACGGTCGAGGTGATTTCTCCACTCGGGCTGTAGAAAGTCACTTTCACGCCCCGCATCTCGACCATCTGCGTGTTCTGATAGACGTAGGCGGTGTCGGCTTCGACCAGCGAGCGCCGTAATCCCTGGTCGGTGACATAGTGCTCCATGCCGTACAACACCTGGTCCGCGGTATCCGCGGCCTCCAGCGTTACCGAAGGACGGACGACCTCTTCCTGGCAGCCGAGGAGGGCGAAACAGGCACAGAGCGCGGCGAGGGCGGACCGCCGAAGCGCGTTCCCCCTTCCCTGCTCATTCCGATTCCAGCGTGTGCCGGTCACTGCATCGATCTCCTCTCAACCGACTCGTCTATCGCTCTCCCCGATCGCCGAGATAGGTGCGCACCGCCTCTTCCCAGCGCCCCTGCGCCCGAAGCAACGTCTCGATGGCCTCTCGTACCGCCCCGCTGCCGCCGCGAGCCGTCGTGGTGTAGCTGGCGAGTTCCTTTACTTCAGTCACCGCGTTGGCGACGGCGATCGGCAACCCGACTCGGCGTAGCACTGGGAGATCGGCGAGATCATCACCCACAAAGGCTACCTCATCCCACCCGATGCCCCGCCGCATCAACATCTCAGTCATCGCGGGAACCTTGCGCGCTTCTTTGTCCTGAATCACCTCATCGATCTTGAGTTCGGTGGCGCGCAAGGTCGTGGCATCCGAGTAACGACCACTTACCAGGGCCACGACCATTCCGAGACGCCGAGCCAGACCAATCCCGAGTCCGTCCTGAATGTCGAATCTCTTGAACTCCACCCGCTGTCCGGCCACCAATCCGAGGTACACCGCATTGTCGGTGAGCACCCCGTCCACATCGAGTCCGAGCAGCCGGATTCGACCTGCGGCCGCCGGGTCAATCATGGAGCGCGGTCGCCAACTCCCAGACTTCGAGTGCTCGCGTCACGAGGTCGCTCAGGCGGTCGAGCGGCCACTGAGTGGCGGGGTCACTCGCAGCACGCGCCGGATCAGGATGGGTCTCAAGGAAGAACCCGTCGGCACCTGCCGCAGCGGCTGCAAGTAAAAGCGCGGGGACCGACTCTCGATCGCCACCGCTGGCGCCTTTGGCTCCCTGGCCCGCGCGCTGCACGGCATGAGTCGCGTCGAACAGAACGGTGGCTCCCGTAGCGCGCCGCAGGCGTCCAAAGCTCCGCATATCCACGATCAGATCTCCGTACCCGAACGCCGTGCCCCGTTCCGTCACAGCGAGATCCTGGCTCCCACCCTTCCGCACTTTCTCCACTGCGCCCGCCATCTCCTCCGGAGCCATCCACTGGCCCTTCTTCACATTGACGGGAAGTCCGGTTGCCCCGGCGGCGAGGAGCAGGTCGGTCTGACGGCAGAGGAACGCGGGAACCTGCAGGGCGTCCACCACGTCGGCCGCGGCACGAGCCTGCTCCGGCCCGTGCACGTCGGTGAGAAGCGGGAGTCCAGTCGCGTCGCGCACCCGCTCGAGGGCCCGTAGTCCCGTTTCCAGTCCCGGACCCCGGGCCGCGATTGGGCTGGCGCGGTTCGCCTTGTCGAAACTCGCCTTGAAACACACCGGCAGGCTCAATCTGGTCTGAATCCGGACCAGTTCCTCCGCCACCCGAACCATCACGTCGTCCGATTCGACGACGCAGGGCCCGGCGATGAGAAGGGGCGCCTTGCCGAAGGTCCAGCTCATGAGCGAAGGCTGGCAGCCAGAGCGTGGTCGGGTTGATCGGTCAGCTTCAAGCGACGCTGCAATGCCGCCCCCACGAACGCGGCAAAGAGGGGATGAGGCCGGTTGGGACGAGACTTGAGTTCGGGATGGAATTGGCAACCGAGGAACCAGGGATGGTCGGGCAGCTCGATAATCTCGACGAGGCTGCCGTCAGGCGACTGGCCTGAAAGTCGGAGCCCATGCTCGGCCAACACGTCGCGGTAGGCGTTGTTTACTTCCCACCGGTGACGATGCCGCTCGCTGATCTGGAGCGTTCCATAAGCCTGCGCCACGCGGGAGCCGGGACGCAGCCGCGCCGCGTAGGCGCCGAGGCGCATGGTTCCACCCATGTCTTTCACTTCACGCTGTGTCGCCATGAGCGCGATCACAGGCGACTCGCACTCGGGATCGAACTCCGTGCTGGACGTGCTCCCCATCCCGCAGACGTTCCGGGCGAACTCGATCACCGCAACCTGAAGCCCCAGGCAAATACCCAGGAACGGCAGGTTGTTGGTCCGGGCCCACTGAATCGCCTGGATCATTCCATCAATACCCCTGATCCCAAACCCGCCGGGCACCAGCAACCCGTCGATACCGTTCAGCAGTCGTCCCGCCGCCTCCTGATCGGTAAATTGGTCGCTGCCCATCCAGAGGATCTCCACTCCCGAGTCGTTCCCGATGCCGCCGTGAATCAGCGCCTCCTGAACCGACTTGTAGGCATCGTGCAGGTCGGTGTACTTGCCCACTACCGCTATCCGTACCTGATGCTTGGGATGCACGATTCGTTCGACGATCGCCTTCCAGGCCGTAAGATCGGGGTCTTTGGTCTCCAGCCGGAGCCGCTCGCAGACCACCCTGTCAAAGCCCTGATCGCGGAATCGCAGCGGGATCTCGTAGATGGTCACCACGTCGGGGCTTTCGATCACGCATTCGAAATCGACGTTGCAGAACCCGGCGATCTTGCGCTTGATCTCGGGACTGATCGGCTGTTCGCTGCGGCAGATCAGGATGTCGGGCTGGATTCCGATCTGCATCAGGTCCCGCACCGAGTGCTGGGTCGGTTTGGTCTTGAGCTCTCCCGCTGCCGCGATGTACGGCACCAGCGTCAGGTGGATGAACAGCGCGTTGTCGCGGCCCACTTCCTGGCGGAACTGACGGATCGCTTCGAGGAACGGCAGCGATTCGATGTCTCCGACCGTGCCCCCGATTTCGGTGATCACGACATCATGCCCCGGCGCGCTGCGCCTGATGGCATTCTTGATTTCGTCGGTGATGTGGGGGATGACCTGAACCGTGGATCCGAGGTACTCGCCGCGCCGTTCCTTGCTGATGACTGTCTGGTAGATTCGGCCGGTGGTGATGTTGTTTTGCTGGGAGAGGGAGTGATCGATGTAGCGTTCGTAGTGGCCAAGGTCGAGGTCGGTCTCGGCGCCGTCGTCGGTGACGAAGACCTCGCCATGCTGGAACGGTGACATCGTTCCCGGGTCCACGTTGATGTACGGATCGAACTTCTGCATCGTCACTTTGAGGCCGCGTTCGACCAGGAGCCTGCCGAGGGAGGCCGCCGCGATGCCCTTCCCCAGCGAGGAGACCACGCCGCCGGTAACGAAGATGTACTTCGTGGTGCTGGTGGCGCTCGTCATCTGTTCACCTTTGCTGTGCGACCCAGTGCGCTTCGGCGCGCCGCAGGTCTTCTGGGGTGTCGACGCCGGGGTGTGCGGGACGCTCCAGCCGCGCCACCCCAATGACCATTCCGTAGTGTAACGCCCGCAACTGCTCGAGCCGTTCGGCCAACTCCGCCGGTGGCGGTTTCAAGCGAACCCAACGCTCCAATGCAGGACGGCGACAGGCATATACGCCCAGGTGCTGCCAATACAGGCCGGGGGAAGCCGCACTCCCGGCCTCCCGGGCAAAGGGAATCGGCGCCCGGGAGAAGTACAGCGCACGACCGTTCTCGTCCGTCACGACCTTCACTCTGTTCGGATCACCGACCAAGGCCGCCTCCAGGGGAGAGGCCGCGGTGCCGATATCGTCTCCGCTGCGGACCCGTTCGATCGCACCGGATAAAGCCTCGACGGGGAGGAACGGTTCATCCGCCTGGATGTTCACTACGATGTCGAACCCGGCGTACTCGGGCCGGGAAGCCACCTCGGCAACGCGGTCGGTGCCCGATCCATGGTTCGCGTCGGTGAGTACCGTGGCGACGCCAGCGCGCTCGGCAACTCGGGCCACCATCGATGCGTCAGTGGCAACCACCAGCGTATCAACCAGCCCGTACTCCCGAACCCGCTGCACTACACGAGTAACCAGTGGCTCGCCGGCCAGGAGTTGAAGCGGTTTGTGAGGGAGACGGGTGGAGCCTAGCCGGGCCGGAATGACGCCAAGTACGGGCATTTCCGAACGTAATAGAAGCGCGCGGCCCTGTCAAAAGTCGTGCCGAGCCGGGGAGGGGGGCTTGCGCTCGGTGCTATCAGCCCAAGGCTAAAGGAGTTACGAGCCGTTGCCGGATAAAGCTGTGGCGAATCCGGCGGTCACGCGCAGAAAGTTGGTGAGTAAGGTACGGCCCCCCTCGGTCGCCACGGATTCGGGATGGAATTGCACCCCGAAAATCGGCAGAGTCCGGTGCCGAAGCCCCATGATCTCGTGGCCACGAGGCCGGTCCATGGACCACGCCGTCATCTCGAGTTCTGGCGGGAAGGCGCTCGCCGAGACAACGAGCGAGTGGTACCGCATGGCGGTGACGGGATTGGGAAGCCCGTGAAAGATGTCGGACCCGACGTGGGTGACGCTGGTTGTCTTGCCGTGCATCAGGCGGTCCGCGCGCTCGATCCTCCCGGAGAACGCCGCACCGATCGCCTGATGGCCGAGACAGACACCCAGGAGAGGCACTCCTGCGGCCGCGGCGGCTCGCACGAGAGGAATGGAGATCCCGGCCTGAGCCGGGGTGCCGGGACCGGGAGAAATGATGATCCCCGCCGGAGCGAGCTGCATTACCTCCTCGGGGGTCAGCACATCGTTTCGGTAGACGACCGGGTTTCCGCCCAGCTCTCCTACGTACTGCACCAGGTTGTACGTGAAGCTGTCGTAGTTGTCGAGAACCAGGATCATGCTAGTTGGGCGGCGTCGGCGGACTCGGTGACGACGTCGGATTCGGAGAGACCGTGGTTTTGACGCGCTGTCGCTTCAGCTCCCGATCAACCTCTCGCTTGATCGAGTCGGCCATCCGCCGACCGTAGGCCGCAGCGGAGTCCGGATCGGAGAGATTGGTAACGTTGTGATTGCGAAGGGCGTCAAGCTGAGCCTCATCCGCTTTCATCCGATCCACCATGGCGCGCATGACGATCCGGACCGAATCAGCCTTGCGCTGCAGCTTGGGCCGCTGAGCTTGGGGGGCCTGGGCCGCGGAATCCTCAAACTGATCCGCCAGATCCCTCAGTTCGTCTACCGAGTCCGACCGGGCATCCATCCTGCTCTCGACTTCATCCGCCAGAGAATCATCGGCCGAGGTGACGGAGAAGCCGTGGTGATTGAGATTGAAACGAAGACTCTTCAGCTCCTCCACCGAGTGCGCCGGAAGCAGTAGCGGGACGCTGTCGCCGCTGTTCTTGAAATGCACGTATCCGAACTGCGCAAGATGGGAACCGGCGGTGTCGCCTTTCTCGCACCGGAAGCTGCTCTTCTCATTGTAGTGCTCGACATCGTCCACGACGAGGAGACAGTTCTGAAACTTGTCGGGATGAACGCTGTCGGCCAGCGCCACAATGACCCGCACACCGGATACCTGATTGGGCTGGTCTCGAACCAGGACCACCTTGTTGAGCGTGCCGAGCTTGGTGCCTTCGAGCCGGAACGGGACAAACGCGATGGGCAATGAAATGGGGTCCGTGCTCTCGAACGTGTCGGTCAGCTTGGCGCGAGTCTTCCTGATGCCCGTGACGATCACCATCCCGACGGCGAAGACCGCCAGGGCACCGAGAGCAATCTTGATCCAGTAGTTTCTCATACGATCTATCCGGGATAATAGCCGGCGCGAATGCGTTGCAAAAGGAGACGAATGGAACGGCCGCCAGGTTTCATCCAGGAAGAGCGACTCGTTGAGACCACTGATCTAACCAAGCTGTACGGCGATCTTCCCGCCGTGCAAGCCCTGACGTTTGGGCTTGGTCCCGGTGAGATCCTGGGATTGGTCGGTCCCAACGGCGCCGGGAAGACTACCACATTGCGATGTCTCTCGGGGGTGATTCCTCCAACCCGGGGCCGGGTCAGGCTGGCTGGGTTCGACCTGGCAACCGAGCCGATTCGAGCCAAGGCCCAACTGGCATTCATCCCGGATGAGCCACAGCTCTTCGACTACTTGACGGTCGAGGAGCACCTCGTCTTCACCGCCCGGCTTTATGGCGCCTCGGATGCGCTGGAGCGGACCGACACGCTGCTGGAGGAGCTGGAGCTGGTCGGCAAGCGGCGAACTCTGGCCAATGCCCTGTCCCGCGGGATGAAGCAGAAGCTTGCGATCGCCTGCGGATTGCTCCATGACCCGCGGGTCATCCTGCTCGACGAGCCGCTCACCGGCCTCGACCCGATGGGGATCCGTCGAATGAAGGCGACGATTGCCGCTCGAGCGCAACGGGGAGCCGCCGTCATTCTGAGCTCGCACCTGCTCCCGTTGGTGGAAGAGCTTTGCAGCAAGGTCCTGATCATCCAGCATGGACGGATCGTCGCGCTGGGATCGATGGCGGAGATTGCGGCCGAGCGGCCCGAACTGGCAGGACGTGGACTCGAGGATCTCTTCCTCGCGCTGACCGACTCCCCACACTCCGAGCGTTGATGGTTAACGCCGCGGTGTACCTGGTTTCCCGTAGCCTCAAGAACTGGCTCCTGGTCCGGCTCCGGAAGCTCACGAGTCCCAGGTACGTCGTCGCACTTCTGTTGGGGGTAGGGTATCTCTGGTTCTTTCTGGGTCTGCGGCACCTGGGTCCTACCCAATCGCCGGGAGGCACCGAGACTGCCAGCCGGGTCGGGGCGATCCTTCTGCTTCTCGCGATCCTCCGCTGGTGGGTTTTCGGAGCCGACCGAACCGCCCTCGCGTTCAGCCCGGCAGAAATTCAGTTCCTGTTCCCCGCCCCGGTAACCCGAAGACAGCTCATTCTTTTCAAGCTGCTTCGGGCCCAGGTTCTCCTCCTGGTAAACGTGGTGGTGTGGACGGTACTCATCCGCCGGAGCAGCACGGCCTCTGCAACCGTGCTGCACGCGCTGGCACTGTGGGTGCTGTTCTCGACCTTGTTCCTGCATCGTCTTGGAGCGGCCCTGGTGCGCTCCGAAGCCAGTGAGCGAGTTCGCAGCCGGCCTAGAGCCTTGGGCGCCGCCGCCATGGGCCTCGTGATCGTTCTCATCGCAGCTCTCCTCGGCGTTCAACTGTCGGGTGTTGCTCTTTCTCTTCCCGCCGGATCGTCACTCGAATTACTCCGTCGAGCCTGGCACTGGCTCGGCACTCCGGCGGGACACGCCTTGCTCTACCCCTTCCGGCTCCTGCTCGTGCCGGTCATGGCGACGACGCTCTCGCCCTGGGCCCACGCGATGGTCCCCGCCCTGGCGCTGCTCGGACTCCATCTGATCTGGGTGATACGGGCGGATCGCGCATTTGAGGAAGCGGCGCTCGAAGCCAGCCAGCGCAGGGCCGAGCTGATGGAGCGTTGGAGACGGGAAGGGCGTCCGGCGATTCCTCAGGAAGGGCGGGTCAGGTTGAGTCTTCCGTTGAGCCCTTCGGGTCACCCGATACCCGCGCTGGTCTGGAAGAATCTGAGCAAGACCATCCGCGAAGACCGGCCCTCCATGCTCTTTGCCGCTGTGGTGGTACTGGTGGTTGGTGCAGCGATCGGTCTGGTAGGTGACGGTCGAGAAGGGGCGGCCTCGATTCTCTTTGCGCTGGGAGCCTCGTGGGTTGTACTACTCGTCTTCTTCGGACCCCAATGGATCCGGAACGACCTAAGAGCCGATCTGGCCCGGCTGTCGGTACTCCGGACATTCCCAGTGTCGGGGGCGACGCTCATGACCGGCGAGGTGATCTCCTCGGCGGCGGTCCTCTCGCTGTATCAGCTGATGTTGCTTGCAGTCACCGCCGGCGGAGCGCTGGGGGCGACTCGGCTAGGGCTAACTCCGGGTCACGTGGTCCAGGCGCTGACCGTGGCCGTGTTTGTCGTCCCGGCGCTCAACGTCGTCGCGATGGGAATCCAGAATGCGGGAGCCCTGCTATTCCCCTCCTGGGTGCGCAGTGACATGCGGCCGGGAGGGGTCGAGGCTCTGGGACAACATCTGATCTCCGGTACACTCTGCCTTCTGTTGCTCGTCGTGGCTGCATTGCCGCCCGCCGTGATCGGCTACGTCATTGCCCTTCTGATCTATCCATCGTGGGGTGCGGCGGCACTCGTCCCGGCGACTCTGCTGGCGGTCGCGGGTCTCCTTCTCGAAGCATTTCTGCTGCTCGATTGGCTGGGCGGCAGATTCGATTCCCTGGATCTCTCCGAGCTTGCCTGAGCACCGGGATAGCGGCACGGGAACCAGTCTGGCGACTGCCTGGCTTGGTTACCTCACTCTAGTAACGCTCCTAGTCACCCTCGCGCCCTACGAATTTCGGGAACCCCATCGGGTCGTCATCTCGCTTGGCATCAATCCGGAGGATGTTCTCGCCAATGTTCTCCTGTTCGTGCCGCTGGGCTTCCTCACGCGTCTCACTCTCGGCCCGAGGCTCGGCAATCCGGCGATAGTCTTTGGTCTCGGATTTGTGCTGAGTGGAATGATCGAAGCGGGCCAGATCTTCCTGCCCGGACGGTTTCCCTCTCCAATAGACGTGACGACCAACTCATTCGGGGCTTTTCTCGGCGCCGGACTGCTGGAGGCCATCGAGCCCAGAATTCAACTGACTCCGGGCGTCGTTGACCGGCTGGCTCTCGAACTCCCGATGATGGGGCTGTTATACCTTCTGGTGCCGCTCCTCTGGGTAAGCAGTTTCGCGGGCAGAAGCCAACCGGGCCGCTGGTCGTTGACCGTCTTCATCGGTCTCATCGGTGCCGCGGTGCTTTCAGCTCTCTATCGCCACCGCTTCGGGCCGGCCGGGGCGATCAGCGCTCTGGGTACGGCCCTGGTCGCGGCACTGGGGTTCCTGGTCGGGGCCCTTCCGGGATTCGTGGTGAATCCCATCCTCCTCGGGCTAAGTACGACCGCCGTTGCGTTCGCAACCTTCCTGTTCGCTCTGATTCCGGGCCGAGATACGGGCGCCGACCGCCGGTTTGAGGGTGCGTTACTCAAGCGAATCATCCCTGCGTTCCTTGTCTACCTCCTGTTCCTGACGGTGTGGCCACCGGCGTTGCACACGTGGCGGTGGCCTCCGGAATGGGGGTTGGTCCCGGAGTTGGAACACGTTTCGACCGAAGAGGTCATGAGTCTCCTCGAGTACATCGCAGGCTTCACCCTGCTGGGCTATGCCCTGGCGGAACAACGGGGCCGTCGTGAGGAGCCGATGCGGCTGCTGATGTCTCGGACTGCACTCCGGGGTGCTGCATGTGCCGCCGTGCTGGAACTGGCCTCCGCCTTTCATGAAGGAAGCAGAGCAAGCGGACTGAGGCTGCTGATGTCGGTGGTTGCTGCAGGATATGGGGCGGCTCTCTACGCGGCCCAGCGCGCTCACATCAGGAGTGTTCTTAAGCGATCCAAATGAGATCAGATCGGCGCGGCTCGGTCAGTTGCCGCCGGTCGACTTGAAATCGACGTAGCGGAAGGCGAGAGTCGGCAAGACAAACAGGGTGAGCAAGGTGGAAGTAGCGAGGCCCCCCAGGATCACGATCGCCATCGGACCTTCGATCTCGCGGCCGGGATCGCCGCTGCCGATGGCGAGGGGCAGCAATCCAAGCCCGGTCACGGCAGCGGTCATGAGAATGGGCCCCAGCCGTTCGCCGGCGCCGCGCAATGCCGTCGCTGTGTCCCAGGGAGCCCCTTCCCGCCGGACCAGGTGCTCGTAGTGCGACACCAGCATCACCGCGTTGCGGGTCGCGATCCCGAACAGGGTGACGAAGCCCACCATCGAGCCCAGAGACAGCTCTCCTCCGGTCGCGAAGACGGCCAGCACACCGCCGACCAGAGCGAACGGCAGGTTAGCGAGCACAAGGAGCAGTCTGCGTGATTCGCCGAACGCCAGCCAGAGGAGCATGAGAATACCGCCGCCGGCCAGCAGGCTGTGAAGCAGCAGTTCCTGATTCGCGGTGCGCTGCGCGGTCGCGGTGCCCCCCACCTCGGCATAGATCCCACCAGGCAAGCGAATCGCGTGGAGCCGGGACATCAACTCCCCCGTGAAACCGCTGACATCACGACCCGCGACGTTGGTGGTCACAGTTTGCACCCGCCTGGCCCCTTGATGTGAGACCTGATAACGCCCCGAGGTCCGGGCGATAGTTGCGACCTCGCTCAGGCTCACCATCCGTCCGCCGACACCGACCACGGGCAAGGTCCGCAGATCCTCGGGCCGCGACCGTGCCGCCGAATCCAAGAGCACCACGACATCGGTCGAGCGGTTCCCTTCGAAGGTTTGAGCAACCCGGGTACCGCGAGTCGCGGTTTCGATGGTCGCGAGGACGTTATCGGCAGCCAGGCCGGCATTGGCCAATGCCTCAGGATTCAGCCGAACCGTCACGCCAGGAACTACGGGAGGCGGATCGTATTGCACGTCGGACGCCCCGGGTACCGCGCGAATGACTCGGGCGACCTGCTGTGCCGCGTGGTCCAGGCTGTCCAGATCCTCTCCGTAAAGCTTCACCACGACTTCCGCGGTCGACCCGGTAAGGGTTTCCTCGATCCGTTCGGTGAGGAACCCACGGATCGCGAAGCTTACCCCTGGAAAGGGAGCGAGGATGCGCCGCATGTCTTCCTGGATGACCTCGGCTTGTTTGCCGTTGAGCGGTTGGAGATCGACTTCGAGCTCGCTGTAGTGCGGTCCCCAGGTGTCTTCCGAAAGCTCCGCCCGGCCGGCGCGCTGCGCCACCGAGCGCACGCGAGGGTCCGCCAGGAGCGCTGCTGTCACCGTCTGGCCCAGCCGGACCGACTCGTCGAGCGAGCTGCCCGGCACGGTGGACATGTGGACCACGTAGTGCCCCTCGTGGAACTCCGGCAGGAACCGACTGGCGAAGAACGGAAGGGTGAGGCCCGCCGCAGCGCAGAGGGCAATCGTCGCGAACATGACGGAGGCGGGCCGGTGCAGCAGGTCGGCGAGGGCTCGTTCGAAGCGGAGCCGCAGCCACGCCAGAAAGCGTGATTGATGATCGCGATGACCGCCTCGCGCGAGGAGGAGGAGCGATAGCGCGGGAGTCACGGTGAGCGCCACTACCAGTGAAGCCAGCGTCGCCAGGATGTACGCCAGACCGAGCGGACGGAACAAAGCCCCCTGGACGCCAGACAGCATCAATACCGGCAGGAAGACCAGCGCGACGATGAACGTCGCGTAGACGACACTTCCTCGGACCTCGAGGGAGGCGGCGATGACGACCTCACCCAGGGGTCGAGCCGCAACCGCATCCCGGTTGAGTCGGAGGCGACGGGCGATGTTTTCGACATCGATGATGGCGTCGTCCACCACCTCGCCGAGCGCGATGGCCAACCCGCCGAGCGTGAGAGTGTTGACTCCGATGCCGAAGGACTGGAGGACGACGATCGCGGCCAGCAGCGAGAGCGGGATGGCGCCCAGGGAGATCGCGGCTGCTCCGACATCAGCGAGGAAGACGAACAGGACCACCGCCACCAGGAGCGCACCCAAGAGGAGCGCCTCGGTAATGTTCCGCAGGGCGAGGTCGATGAAGGTCGCCGGCCGGAACAGATCGGGATGCAACGTCAGTCCGGCCTGTTCAATTGCAGGTGCTAGATCGGAAAGCGCCCGCTCTACAGCACCGGCCACTTCCTTGGTGTTGGCGCCGAATTGTGCCGACACGACGATGACTGACCCCAGCTCCCCGTTGATGGTGCCTTCGCCGAACCGGGGCGCCGCCCCTTCAACCACCCGACCGAGATCGCCGAGCCGGAGAATCGCGCCGCCCTGCTCTCTGACCACGCTTCGAGCGAGCGCCGCCGGGTCGAGCAACTGGCCCTCGGTCCGGACGATGATCCGCTGGTTCGCGTCGTCCATGACGCCGGCTCCACGGACGCCGGTCGCCGCGCGCGCCGCCTCCAGCACCTCCTGCATGCCGATACCGTAGGCCCGCAGCCGTTCGGGGTTGACCTGGATCTGGAGCTGGCGCACATCCCCGCCAAACACTGCCACCTTCGCAACTCCGGGCGTGGCCAGGAGTCTCGGGCGCAGAGTCCAGTCCACGAAGGTTCGCTGGTCCATTCGCGAGCGGGTCTTCGAGGTGATCCCGATCATCAAGACGGTGCTCGACGAGGATGTGAGCGGAGCCAGGATGGGTGGTTCGATCGCTGCCGGCAGCCGGCTCGACACCTCCGCCAATCGCTCGGCCAGCATCTGCCGCGCCCGATAGAGATCAACCCCGTCGGCGAGGATCGCAGTGATCACCGACAATCCCTGGATCGACTGTGACCGAACCAGGGCAATGCCCGCCACGCCGTTGATCGCGTCTTCGAGTGGCTTGGTAACGAGTATCTCCACCTGCTCGGGGGAGAAGCCCGGTGCTTCGGTTTGAATGGAGACTTGGGGAGGCGCGAATTCGGGGAAAACGTCGAGTGTCGCCCGGCTCAGCGTGTGGAGGCCATATATCAGGAGGGCCAGGGCCACGCCGAGGACGATCCCCGGCCGGCGGACCGAGAAGCGGACCAGGGCCGCGAGCATCAGGCTTTCACTCCCCTACTTCTTCCCCGACCGTTATGCCGGCCCGGAATTCCTCGGAGAGAAGTTGCCCGGCGCCTTGGGTAACAATGCGATCACCCGGTTTGAGGCTGGAGACAATCCAACCGCCGGGAACCGGCCGGTCGGTAGAGACGGCGGTGCGGAGGTACTTGCCCGGCTCCTGTTCGAGGTAGACCCATGCTAGTCCTTCCCACTGCACCACACATGACGCAGGCACCTGGACTCCCGGACTCGATGCCCCGCCACTCGGCACGAAGCCCACAACAGCCGTTCCCGGCCGGGTGTTGGGCCAGGCCGAGTGTACTCGGTAAAGGTAGGCCGGCCGCCTGGTAACAGGGTCGGCATCGACGGCGGCGCCGATCAGGTCGGCGGTGACTCGCTGGCGCTCCTGACCGAGCCGGGCCAGCGGGATCGTACGCGGAGGAGACGCAGGGGCCTCATCCCGCCAAGCCAGGCGGGCCAAGGGATGCTCGAAATCCGCGATCACGAGAATCTCCTGCCCCGCCGCGACCTGCTCTCCGGGCTGGGCGGCGACTCGAATCACTTCACCGCTTCGCGGGATGGTCAGAGGCTTGGCATCGGAGACCTGTGCCACCTCCTCCCCTGCGTGAACCTGCTGGCCGAAGGCAGGCCAGGGGCGTCCTGTTGCGGACAATCGTCCCGCGAGCGGAGCGCGCAGGGTCGAGGTTCCCTGGGGGTCCGAGACGATCTCGCCGGTCAGGGTCAATTCACTGACGGCGCGGCCAGAGGCGAGAACTGTCGTCTTGAGTCCAATCCGGCCGATACTAGCGCTGTCGAGGGCGACGAACCCCGGGCCGTGACCTTCTGTCGCCTGACCAACCTGCCCGGTGTACTCCGAGCTGTTTTCCTGCGCCGTGCGATGTCGGAGGTAGCCGATCACGAGCACTATTGCGAGTGCCAGCAGGCCCAACATGAAGATCGCGCGCCCTCGCATCAGCGATCCCTTTCCCCAACGGGTTGTCCCCGCGGATAATCGGTTGGATCGGGCCAGCGGGATGGGGAGTCGTCGTCGAGCCAGACACCAAGCGCCGATTCGAGCGCCAGGCCAGTCTCGGCCTGACCGACTCCCGCGATGAGCTGTGAACGCTGAGCGGTCGTGACCAAGACTCCGGCCGAGGCCACATCGAGGCGGGAGGTTTCTCCTCGCTCAAAGGACTCGGAAACCAGTTTGAACTGCTCGGCAGCGACCGCGGCGAGCGAATCGGCTGCCGCCAGCCGGCCCAGGCCACCGCTACATGCAACGAGGGCGGCATCGAGCTCACTCAGCACCAGCTCCTGCTGTTCCGTGAACCTGGCTCCCGCCACGGTGCGATTTGCCTCGGCTTCGGTGATGGGACCGTGGTTCCTGTTGAGCAACAGGCTGGGCAGGCCGAACAGCAGGGTCCACTTGTTCTCACCGTGATCGAAGAACATGCCGGGTCCCAGCTGCAGGTCGGGGTACTGCCTCGCGACTTCGAGCCGAACTCTCGCCTCCGCCGCGGCATATCCCGCCTGCGCCTCACGAAGCTCCCAACGGGAAGCGAGGGCCAACCGCTGCAGGCTGTCTCTGGGAATCCGGTTCACGACGTCACAGCCGACGGGGCTTTCATCCGCAACGGGCGGCACCTGTCCCGCGGGGAGAAAGGTTGCGCGCCCTACTCTCGCTCTCGCGGCGTAGAGATCTGCCGTAAGCGAGCTGGCGTCGAAGCTTCCCTGCTGCACGTCGGCGTCGATCCGAGCAAGCTCGGTACGGGAGACGGCACCTTCAGCGTAACGCGCCATCGCCAGCGGCCGGAGTTGTCGCAGGGCTGAATCAAGCGTTGTCCCGGCCTGGGCGCGATGCTGCGCGGCTAGAAGTTCGAACGAAGCCCGTCGCGAGTTGTCTACCGTCTGCCATGCGCGAGCCCTGAGAGCCGCCTCTGATTCCAGAGTCCGGGCGCCGGCCTCCGCGATTCGTGCTCCCCGCTTGCCGCCAAGCTCGAGTGTCAGCACGACGTTGAAACCGACGCCCCAGGGATCTCCGGTGCGATCTCCCGAGTAGGTGTGCTCCAGATTTCCCTGGACGCTGGGCTGGGGCCTGGCACCCGCGGTGATCTCCGCAGCTTCGACTGCCTTCCATTCGGCCCGGGCCCGGTCGAGTGCCGGATCGTAGTAGAGTGCGGCGAGCGCCAACTGCCGCGCGGTCCACGATGAATCTTTCGGCGACTCTCCCGCTACAAGGAGGTAGGTCCGGAGCCCGGAATCGCTCAGCGTTCGAAGGGCGTACTGCGCCGGCAGCGCCTCCGGGTCGAGAGGCGCGGCGTGATAGTGGGCGCATCCGAAGATGAACAGGCACAACCCCAAGCCAAACGGTGGGGCTCGGCCAGGTTCCAGGCGTTCTGGGGGTCCGCTCAAAGGTCTCCGGAAGGGGCTTCTGCTCAACCCCTGGGATGGAACTGGCGATGCACTGATCTCAAGTACTCCCGATCGACATGAGTGTAGATCTGCGTGGTGGACAAGTCCGCGTGTCCCAGCATCTCCTGGACCGCGCGCAGATCCGCCCCGCCCTCCAGCAAATGGGTCGCAAAAGTATGGCGCAACGTGTGGGTTGTCACGCGCTTTCGGATCCCCGCGTCGCGTGCCCGGGCCTTCACGATACTCCACGCTCCCACCCGAGAAAGCGGCTGGCCTCGCGCGTTGAGAAGCACTCGATCCTTGCTCTTCCCGCGGTCGAGGCCGGGCCGCACCTGGTGCAGGTAGACTGAAACCGCTCCGATCACCTTTCGGCCGACCGGGACCAGCCGCTCCTTGGACCCCTTACCGAGAACGCGGACCAGGCCTTCGTTGAGCCAGAGGTTGTTCAGCGTCAGGCCGCACAGCTCGGAGACCCGCAGCCCGGCGCCATACCCAAGTTCCAGGAGGGCGCGGTCCCTCCACGCCAGGGGCTCCTCAACCCGAGGGGCTGAAAGAATGGCCTCCATGTCCGGCACGCTGAGGGTATCGGGAAGTTTCCGCCCTCGTTGCGGCGTCTCGAGCCGGTCGGAGGGATCGCCAGACACGAGCCCTTCACCAACGAGGAAACCGAAGTAGGTCCGCACGGCAGAAACCTGGCGCCGAATCGTAGCCGCGCTGAGGCCGAGGTCTTTCAGGGCGAAAACGAAGTCGCGCAGCAGCGCCCGGGAGATTTCCGGCGGCCCCGTCACCTTACGTCCCACCGCGAACTGGGCCAGCCGGCGGAGGTCTCGCAGGTAGTTCTCGACTGTATTGCCGCTGCTGCCGGCTTCGAAGCTCAGATAGTCCCGAAACCGGTCGAGGCGGAACTGGCGGTCCAAGTCGAGTGGCCGTTTCAGGGTACGCCCCAAAATGAATCGTGTGTCAGCGAAATGCGACTAGACTGTGTCAGCGAAATTCGACTAGACGCTGATTGGGGGAGACCCATATTCGATTCACTATGACAATTTGGCGCCAAACCTACCTCAAGTAATTTCAGGATTGTGACTTAATAGATAGCCGAGGTAGAATCACTCTGCAGGAGGGTCAAGTGAACCGTCGTACCATCGTTTTTGTTGCTGTGGTTGCCGTACTTGGCGGATGTATGAGCGAGAACGAACCTACCGCCCCCGCGTCTCAGGCGTCCGACGCACCCCTTTTCGTTGGCGCCGTCCCGAACCGCTACATCATCACTCTCCGGCAAGGCAGCCGGGACATTCAGTCGGAGGCAATCCGGCTGAGCAAGGATCATCGCGGGAGGGTGACGGCCGTCTACGAAAGCGCCCTGCGGGGTTTCGCGGTGGAGATGCAACCGTCCGACATCGCGGAACTGCGAAAAGACCCGGACGTGGCCGCCATTGAGCCCGATCAGATCGTGAGGATTTCGGGGACCCAATCCCCTGCACCATCCTGGGGTCTGGACCGGATAGACCAGCGTAATCTGCCGCTCAGCCACAGCTACACTGTCGGACCCAATGGCAGCGGCGTCCACGTCTACATCATCGACACCGGAATCCTGCGCACCCACGTGGACTTCGGAGGACGCGCGGTATTCGGTTTCGATGCGATCCAGGATGGCAACGGCATGACCGACTGCCACGGCCATGGCACCCACGTCGCCGGAACAGTAGGAGGGGCAACCTACGGGGTTGCCAAGGCGGTAAGTCTTCACGCGGTCCGGGTGCTCGATTGCACCGGGTCTGGTCTGATTTCTCAAGTCATCGCCGGGGTCAACTGGGTCACGTCGCACCGGATCAAACCAGCGGTCGCCAACATGAGCCTCGGTGGTGGTTTCTCGCAGGCCTTGAACACCGCGGTTGCGAATTCGGTCAAAGCGGGCGTCAGCTACACCATCGCCGCGGGCAACAGTAACCTCGACGCCTGCACGGTGTCCCCGGCAAGCACTCCGGCGGCAATCACCGTGGCAGCCTCCGACAGCAACGACGTGCGGGCCAGCTTTTCCAACCTCGGCACCTGTGTGGATCTGTTTGGACCCGGTGTCGCGATCACGTCGGACTGGAATGCCAGCAATACTGCCACGATGGTGTTGAGTGGTACCTCGATGGCTGCCCCGCATGCTGCCGGGGTGGTGGCGCTCTATCTCCAGACTCACCCGACGGCCACGCCGGCCAACGTCCGGTATGCTCTTGCCAGCACCGCGACCGGGGGCCTCATCGGCAGCCCCGGAATCGGGACGCCGAACCTGCTGCTCTTCACCGGGCTGTTCGGCACCACTCCAGGCAATTTGCCTCCGCTCGCCAAGTTCGACTTCACCTGCACGGCTCTGGGATGCGACTTCGACGCCCGGTCATCCCAGGACGATCAGGGAGTGGTTTCACAAAGCTGGGCCTTCGGCGACGGGACCAACGGCTCGGGCATCCAGCCGCATCACAATTACGCCGCCGGGGGAACCATCACCGCTCGGCTGACAGTTCAGGACGCGAGCGGCCTGACCAGCTCGCTGACCAAGAGGTTTACGCTCCCCGCTGCCGGTGGGCGCGCCGGGAATCCTCCGGTTGCGAACTTTATCGCGTTTCCGAGTGGTGGAACCGTGGAGTATGACGCTTCATCCTCGACCGACGATGTCGGGATCGGGAGCTACAAATGGGACTTTGGAGACGGCAAGTCTGGTAGCGGAAAGCTGGTGACTCACGTCTACTCGGCACCAAACCAGTTCTATACCGTCACGTTGACGGTGTTTGACCTGGCGGGGCAGAGTTCGCAGAAGTCGTTTCAGGTGTTCCCGAACTCGCACTGACGCGGCGGCGGGCCTCCGCGAGGTCATCAGGGGTCATGCCGAGCAGGTCGGCGGCGCGGTGCATCAGCCGGTTCTCATGCCGGCTGATGACGCCGTCGGACGATACGATACGCAACAGGAGATCGGCCAGCTCCAGGCGCGCCGCCAGGTCGTAACGCTCCGTGAGCAATGTGCGAAGCTCGGCCGTGTCTTTGAGCGTGGCGGTATCGGCGCCGTCGGCAGGTTCGTAGGACGGCTCGGCGAGGCTCCACTCAGAGCGTAGCCGCGTCTCGATCGCCAGCAGGTCTTCTCGCGGAATCTGCCTGTCCCCCTGAGCCAACTCGAACAGGACGGTCGCGGCCCCGGCAGAGGCAGTTGGGTCCTTACCGCCGGCGCCGGCCCGCGCCAGAGCTTCCTGAAACCGGCTGCGCAGTCGGTCATGCCGAGTGCGCCGTCGGCGGAGCAGCATCCAGAGAACCAGTCCCACCAGCAGCAAGCCACCGATGATCGCCAGAGTGCGATTGAGACTGGAGACGAGGCGGTTGATCGCCTCCCATTCCTCACCCAGTTGAACTCCGACGTAGACCAGGAATCCGTACCAGAGTGTGGCGGCCGCCGAGATCGGGATCAGCGCCTTGGCAGGCGAGAGATTCGCCAGTCCGGCAAAGGGGGCAACAAACGAGCGAAATCCCGGCAGGAGCCGGCTGATGAAAATCCCGGCGATCCCGAACCGCATGTACTCCCGCTCCATCCACACAATCGCGGCCGGAGGCAGCAACCGGCGCCCCGTGCGGCTCGCGAGAAATGCGGGGCCAAACCTCCGGGCCAGACCGTAGACCGCGATCGTCCCCAGCAGGTTCACCCCGATGGTGATTCCGAAGACTGCCCACGGATCAATGACGCCGTTATGGCTCAGGAAAGCGCCCAGCGCCACGATCACGTCGCAGGGGGCAGGCGGAAAGAAATTCTCCACGAACGCCGCAAGGGCGATGATGGAATAGACCGCTAGCGGGGACAGCTCGGTCAGACTCTGCAGGAACTGCTCGATCAGAACGCCTCCACCGTCGCCACCGCAATGACGGCGACGCCCTCGCCACGCCCGATGAATCCCATCCCCTCGTTGGTCTTACCCTTGATCGACAGGGCCGAAGGGTCTATGCCGGTGGCCGCGCTCAAAGTGGCGATCATGGCGGGCGCGTGCGGTCCGATCCTGGGTTGTTCCGCGATCACCGTGACATCGGCCTGGACCGGGCGGAAGCCGCGACCACGGACCATTTCACAGGCGGTGCGTAGTAAGCCGATGGAATCGGCATCTTTCCACTGAGGATGGCTGTCGGGGAAGAGTTTCCCAATGTCACCGGAACCCGCGGCACCCAGGATGGCATCGGTAAGCGCATGGGCCACCGCGTCGGCGTCGGAATGACCCTCCAGCCCCAAATCGGAGGGAATCCGTTGTCCGCCGAGGATGAGGAGCCTGCCCGGCACCAGGCGGTGCGAGTCATACCCGATTCCCACCCGGATCGCAGGGCGATTCGCGGGTGGCCCACCTTCCTCCCCGGTCACGCCGCCACCATCTCCTCGATGATGGAATAGTCCTGCCGCCGGCGGCGGGCTGTGAACCCGGCATCCCGGATGATCCGCTCCATTTCCTGCACTGTTGTGCGGTAGGTCGTCCCGGCGGAAGAGACGACGTTTTCCTCCATCATCAGGCTGCCGTAGTCGTTGGCGCCGAAGCGAAGCGCTACCTGTCCCACCTTGTGCCCCATGGTTACCCAGGAGGACTGCAGATTCGGAACGTTGTCACAGATGATCCGAGCCATCGCCAGGGTGCGCAGGTAAGTGACCGCATCGGTCTTGGGCTGATCGGCCATCTCGGTGCCATCAGGCTGCAGCGGCCAGCAGATGAAGGCAGTGAAGCCTCCGGTACGCGCTTGAAGTTCCCGGACGCGGAACAGGTGCTCGATACGGTCGGCATTGCTCTCGCCGAGGCCGTACATCATGGTGACCGAGGTCTTCATCCCCTGCTTGTGGGCCTCCTCCTGGACTCCGAGCCATTCCTCGGTCTGGGCCTTTTTCCTGGCGACCCGTTCGCGGACAGCGTCTACCAGGATCTCGCCCCCGCCGCCCGGAATCGAGTCGAGGCCCGCCTCGCGGAGCTGGCGGACCACCTCCGACACCGGCATCCGGAACCGCTCGCTGAAGAACACCACCTCGCTGGGTGAGAACCCGTGGATATGAATGGGGTGGTGCTGCTTGATGTATCGCATGAGGTCCAGATACCACTCGAACGGAATGTAGGGATTGTGCCCGCCCTGAAGCAGGATCTGAACTCCACCAATAGCCTTGCACTCATCCACCTTAGCCCCGATCTGCTCGAAGCTCAGTACATAGCCTTCGTTGTGCTTGGGCCGCCGGTAGAACGCGCAGAACTTGCAGTCGGCGACGCAGACGTTGGTGTAATTGATATTGCGGTCGATGATGTAGGTGACCGTGTT
>Ga0207706_10000145_pt1 | contig 76879 bp, 70 predicted proteins | sample KBSC53metaG_FD_184318 | JGI IMG/M metagenome (GOLD analysis project Ga0207706, IMG submission 184318) | Corn rhizosphere microbial communities from Kellogg Biological Station, Michigan, USA - KBS C5-3 metaG (SPAdes) (version 2) | ecosystem: Host-associated > Plants > Roots > Rhizosphere > Soil ... | reverse complement strand
CTACGTGCTGGGGATGCAGGCCGGCGAGGTGACCGCCGAGCAGCTTGCGCCGGTGGTCGGCGACTTCATCACCGCGTTGAAGGCGTCGGGGAAGATGGGCGCCGCCGCGGCGGTGCCGTACGAGATGCAAACGCAGCCCCCCGCCCCCGGCGAGCTGCGCTTTCCGGCCAAGGTGATCGCGCCGGAGACGAATCGCCTGTTCGTGGCCGACACCGGCCACCACCGCGTGCTGGAGATCGGGGTGGATGAGGACGGCGTGACGGGCCGGCTGGTGCGCGCGTTCGGCGGCGGGCGGCCGGGGTGGATGGACGGCGCCGCGCACGCCGCCGCCTTCCGCGCGCCGCACGGGCTGGCGCTGGCGGGCGAGGTGCTGTACGTGGCCGACACGGAAAACCACCTGGTCCGCGCCATCGCCCTCGCCGGCGGCGCGGTGCACACGGTGGCCGGCGTGGGCGACCAGGCGCGCGGCTTCCAGCCGGCCGGGCGCGCGCTCGACACGCCGCTCAACTCGCCGTGGGACGTGCTGTGGAAGGACGGACGCGTCTACGTGGCCATGGCGGGCCCGCACCAGATCTGGCGGCTGGACCCGTCCGCCGGCACCGCCGAGCCCTTCGCCGGCTCCGGCGCCGAGGAGGTGTACGACGCCGACCTGGCCCTGGCCGCGCTCGCGCAGCCCAGCGGCCTGGCTACGGACGGCGGGCGCATCTACCTCGCCGACGCCGAGTCGAGCGCCATCCGCTACGCGGCGCCGGGCGCGGACGTGCGGACGATCGTCGGCACCGGGCTGTTCGACTTCGGCGACCGCGACGGGAAGGGAGACGACGTGCGGCTGCAGCACGCGCAGGGGATCGCCTGGTGGGCGCGCGAGCGCAAGGTGCTGGTGGCCGACACCTACAACCACCGCGTCAAGACGGTGGATCCGTACACCCGCGAGGTGCGCACGCTCGCCGGCGCCGGCCAGCCGGGCCTTGGCGACGGCGGGCCGTACGAGGCGCACTTCTGGGAGCCCGGCGGCCTCGCGATCACCCCCGACGGCGCACGCGCCTACGTGGCCGACACCAACAACCACGCGCTGCGGATGATCGACCTGGCCACCGGCCACGTCCGCACCGTGCGCGTGACCCCCGGCTGACGCGAAACCGGCGGCCGGCGGAACCCGTAAGTCAAGCCGCACCAGCGGTTTCTACCCCTACCCGGAATCCAGCGCACGATGGGCCGCAGCTCGACGGTGATCGGAAAGTGTGAGGCGTGCCAGACGGCGATCTTCGAGGACCACCCGTACGCGTGGTGCGACCGGTGCGGCGCGCCGTTGCCCGGTACGGTGAAGGCCGCGCTTCCGGCGCTCCGTGAACCGCCCCGGCCGCGGCGCAAGGCCGGCGTGCCGCTGACCGTGGCTGGCCGCGACGTCTCGTGCCCGATCTGCCAGCACGACCGCTTCCTCACGAGCGAGAAGCTGGTGCCGGGGCCAGCCGCCGCCTTCTTCGGAATGTGGGGCAGCGCCACCGCCAGCACCTTCGTCTGCGTGAACTGCCGCCACATGCTCTGGTTCATGCGATGAAGCACGGCCAGCGGGACGCACCCCCTGTCGCCATCGATCGATCCGGCTTCAGCCCTTGAACCGCGGAATGGAGACGCGTGAGCTGGGCCGCACCCGGCTGCGGGTGACGCGGATCGGGGTGGGGATGGCCGCGCTGGGCCGCCCCGGCTACATGGTGCTCGGCCACGCCGGCGACCTGGCCGGCCGCACCTCGGTGGACGGGATGCGCGCCCACGCCCACACCGTGCTCGACGCCGCTCGAGAGCTCGGCATCCGCTACGTGGACTGCGCGCGCTCGTACGGCCTTGCCGAGGATTTCGTGGCCACCTGGCTCGACGCGCGTTCGATCGTGCGCGACGAGGTGGCGGTCGGCTCCAAGTGGGGCTACGAGTACACGGCCGGCTGGCGGGTGGACGCCGAGGTGCACGAGATCAAGCGCCACACTCCCGAACAGCTGGCCCGGCAGTCCGCCGAGTCGCTGGCGCTGCTCGGCGCGCACCTGCGCCTGTACCAGATCCACTCCGCCACGCTCGAATCCGGCGTGCTCGACAACGCCGGCGTCATCGCCGGCCTCGCGCGGCTCAAGGCGGACGGCCTCGCCATCGGCCTGTCGCTCACCGGTCCGCGGCAGGCAGCCACGCTTCGCCGGGCGATGGAAGTCCGCGTGGACGGCGAGCCCCTGTTCGGCGCGGTGCAGGCCACCTGGAACGTGCTGGAACCCTCCGCCGGCCCCGCGCTGGCCGAGGCGCACGCCGCCGGCGTGGGCGTGATCGTGAAGGAGGCGCTCGCCAACGGCCGCCTGACGACGCGCAATCACGATCCGGCGTACGCGCGGGAGATGGAGATCCTGCGCACCCACGCCGCCCGCCTCGGCGTCACGCTCGACGCGCTCTCCATCGCCGCCGCCCTCGCGCAACCCTGGGCCGACGTCGTCCTGAGCGGCGCCGCGACAGTCGATCAACTCCGCTCCAACGCCGCCGCCGTGGACGTCAGGCTGGACGAGGACGCGCGGGCGGAGTTGGCGACCCTCGCCCGCGACCCCGCCGCCTACTGGGACGAGCGGAGCCGACTTCCGTGGACATGATCAACCCGACGTGACGAAGCCCCTCTCCCGATCACCGGAAGAGGGGCTTCGATCAACCTCGAATCACCTGCCGTTGAAGTCCGCGAAGGCGGACTGCGTGCCGTTGTAGCCGCGAGTTCACTCGCAAACCCTCGCGAGATTTCCCCCGCACGATCCATCCAACGGCGGACGTCAGTACTGCAGCACCGAGTACACGTCGTAGCCGCCCAGCACGCCGCGCCCGGCCAGGAACTCCAGCTCGATCAGGAACGCGACCGCCGCGACCGTGCCGCCGAGCGACTCGACGAGCTGGGTGGCGGCGAGAGCGGTGCCGCCGGTGGCCAGCAGGTCGTCGATCAGCAGCACGCGCTCGCCGGGGCTCACCGCGTCCACGTGGATCTCGAGCGCGGCGGTGCCGTACTCCAGCGCGTATTCGCGGAAGATCTTCTCCGCCGGCAGCTTGCCCACCTTGCGGATGGGGACGAAGCCCACGCCCAGCTCCATCGCCAGCGGCGCGCCGAAGATGAACCCCCGCGACTCGATCCCCGCCACCGCGTCGATCCCCGCGTCGCGATACCGCCCGGCGAAGTGCGCCACCACCTCGCGCAGCGCCGCGGGATGCCGCAGCAGCGGCGTCACGTCGCGGAACAGGATCCCAGGCTGCGGAAAATCGGGAACGTCGCGGATGAGGGGCTTTAGATGGTTCACGGGCGGGGCGGAGTTTTGGGCGTTGGGTCAGGAACCGCGGCGGGGAAAGTCAGCCAACAGGCGCGAGTGTGTGAGTGCGCCAGTGCGTGAACTACTCGCGAAAAGGATGGGGAGCAGTCCGCGAAGGCGGACTTCCCGAGGTTTCAGCGGCGGGTTTCGACCCGCCGCGTCCGTGCCTGAAACGCGCGCCGGCGCCGCGTGGTGCGCGGGAGCAAAACGCACCCGCGCACTTGCGCACTCACGCACCCGTTCAGCCGTTACCGGGCAAGCACCCCCGAATACTTCTCCCACTCGTCCAGCACCATCCCGGCGCCGCGCACCACGCAGCTCAGCGGCTCGGAATCGACGTGGATGGGGAGGCCGGTCTCCTCGAACAGCAGGCGGTCCAGGCCCTTCAGCAGCGCGCCGCCGCCGGTCATGGTGATCCCGTCGTCCACGATGTCGGAGGCCAGCTCGGGCGGAGTGATCTCCAGCGCGCGGCGCACGGCGCTCACGATGGCCTGCACCGGCTCCTGGATCGCCTCGCGGATCTCCTCGGAGTACAGCCGCACCGTCTTGGGGATGCCGCTCACCAGGTCGCGGCCGTTCACGTCCATCTCGCGCTCCTGCCCGGTGGGGTGCGCGGAGCCGATCTGGATCTTCACCCCCTCGGCCGTGGCCTCGCCGATCAGCAGGTTGTAGCTCTTGCGCACGAAGGCCATGATCGCCTCGTCGAACTCCCACCCGCCGGTGCGGATGCTCGCGTCGGCCACGATCCCGCTGAGCGCGATCACCCCGATCTCCGTGGTCCCCCCGCCGATGTTCACCACCATGCTGCCGTGGGGCGAGACCACGGGGAGGCCCACGCCGATCGCCGCGGCCATCGGCTCGGAGATCAGCCACACCTCGCGCGCCCCCGCCGCCGCCACGGCCGAGCGCACCGCGCGGCGCTCCATCTCGGTGATGCCGCTGGGAACGCCGATCACCACGCGCGGCTTGGTGCGGAACAGGCGCTGGGGGTTCACGCGCCCCAGGAAGTGGCGAAGCATCAGCTCGGCCATGTCCACGTCGGCGATCACGCCGTCGCGCATGGGGCGCACCGCCAGGATCGCCTCGGGGGTACGGCCCAGCATGCGCTTGGCCTCCAGGCCGATGGCGCGCACGCGCCCCCCGCGGCGCTCCACGGCCACCACCGAGGGCTCGTTCAGGACGATCCCCTGTCCCTTTACCTGGATCAGCGTGTTGGCGGTGCCGAGGTCTACCGCGATGTCGGGCACGGAACTGCTTGGGACTTCGGTTGAGCGGTGCGGGCCGCGCGCGGCGGCGGTACGGGATCAGGCGCGGAATCTAACCTGCCGCCGCGGCGCCGGACAGTCGCGGCGCCCGCCCGCGCGCGGATTGACCGCGGCCCCCGCCGCGCCTACCCTTCGTCCGCGCCTCATCGTCCACCCTCCACCCCCGCCTGGCGAGATGTACTACCGGATCACCGAGGGCATCCGCGTCACCGTGCGGCCCCGCTACCTCCCCGAGCACTCGGACCTGTTCGCGCCGCGCCACGTGTTCGGCTACCGCATCCGCATCGAGAACGTGGGCGACCGGGCCGCGCAGCTGGTCTGGCGCCACTGGTACATCCACGACGCGGTGGCCGGCGACAGCGAGGTGGAGGGCGAAGGCGTGGTGGGCGAGCAGCCGCTGCTGGCCCCCGGAGACGTGCACGAGTACAAGAGCTTCTGCGTCCTCCAGGGCACCGGGGGAAGCATGGAGGGCTACTACGAGTTCGTGCGCCCCGGCGGCGCCCGCTTCCGCGCCGCCATCCCCCGCTTCGTGCTGGAGCTCCCCCAGGGAAACCCGAAATAAAATGGACGGCCCTTGACCATTCCTCCGTTCACTTGGTAGATTGGGCGTGCGGCACGATAGGAGCAGCGCATGAGCGTGCGGCGCACCCCTCCCCTCTCGCTCAAAGGCTCGCGCGAGGTGCTGGAGGAGATGAGCAGGCCCCCGGAGGACACGCCCGAGAGGCGCCGGATGTTCGAGATCGCGAAGCGTCGGCGGCCCGTCGAGGGGCAGCCGGACAGGTGGGAATACCACCCGGGAGCTGAGGATGCGTTTGCGCCTGGGGCCCTCGTTGCCCGAAAGCTCACGGAGGGCGATCTCCAACACGAGGTGACTGCCTCGACAACGGGCAACATCCCAGACGCCCGGGGAGGTGAGCCCGCTCCGGCGGGAGATCTCCTTCGCGAGGATCCGGCAGGCTCAAGCACGTGAGGGAACGAAATGAGCAGGCGACGCACGCCCCCGCTATCGATCGAAGGATCGCGCGAGGTGATCGAGGAGATGAAGCGCCCACCCGCAGACACCCCGGAGCGGCGCGCGACCTGGAACCGCATACGCGAGCTGGCGGACGTGATCGAAGATGCGATCCGTTCAACCAGATCGGTACCTGACAAGTAGTCTGACGACCGCCCGCACCAGCCTGCGACCCTTCTCTGGACAGTCCTTATGGGGTCTTTGGGTTTTGCAAAGCTCGACGGCCCGCCGTTGATACCGTTTGACTGCGGACGAGCTGATCAGAATGAGTTCCTGCAGGAGTGGGCATGGAGAGAGCAGTTGGCGCGACTTTCGACAACCTACCTCGTGGACGTTGATGGTATGGTGGCTGGATTCGTTACGGTCTGTATGGACGCGCTGCCGCTCTCGCGTCGTGAGCGCGGGCCGGACATCCGGTACAAGTACATCAGTTCATTGAAGCTTGCACGCTTGCACAACTCGGTATCGACCGGCGGTTCCAGGGAATGGGAATCGGGCGCGAAGCCGTGCGACTCACGTTGGGATTGGCTGAACGCGTCGGTGAACAGGTGGGCTGCCGATACGTTACGCTCGACGCCCAACCCCGACCTGGAGAGATGGTATGAATCACTCGGATTTTTGAGAAACAAGACTCGGCAGGAGGAACGGATCGAGGAGGCCCAACTGCATCAGCGAAATCCTGATTCCATTGCAGTAAGCATGCGCTTCGATCTACGAGCGCCCGCCTGACGGACGCCCCCCCCGGCGCGGAGCTCCGCGCCGGGGGCGATCGGTCGTTCCCGTCCTGCCGCGCCGCGCTCAGCTGTTGGCGGCGGCGCCTTCCAGGCGGGTGGCGCGGATGTCGATCCCACGCTTGGCCAAGGCCTGGATGTAGGCCTCGGCGGGAACGCCCTCGTCGGGGGTCCACACGCCGGGCTCCACGTCGCCGGCCGCCTGCAGGGCGCCGGTGATGGCGAGCGAGTAGCCGGTGGTGCGCATCATGGCGGTGATGCCGGCGGCGGGGTCGAAGCGGTCGAGCAGGTCCCAGCGCAGCAGCAGGTCGCCGCCGTCCTTCTCGCCCTCCACTTCCACCCGCAGCGCCACCAGGTCGGGGCTGGTGCGCGGGTCCTTGCGCAGCCGCGGGCCGGCCACCGAGATGAACAGGTCGCGCGGGGCCACGCGCACGCCCTTCACCTCCACGGGCTCCAGGTCCAGCATCCCCAGGTCGCGGATCGCCTCCATCTGCCTGGCGTGGCCGGGGTAGCGCAGCGTCTTGTACTCCATGGTGGGGATCTGCCCCTCGTAGCGCTGCGCCATGGTGCTCAGGCCGCCGGCGGTGTGGAACGCCTCCAGCGTGCCCACGCCGGGAAAGTCCACCTCCTCGATCTCCGACAGCGCCTTCACCTGCAGCGGCTTGCCCTCGCGCAGCACCCAGCTGAGGGTGGTGTAGTAGTCGAGCACCCCCTCCAGCGAGTACACGATCTGGTAGTTCAGCGGCGGCTCGGGGTGCTGCGGCAGCCCGCCCACCTTGATGCGCACCGCGCGCACCGTGTCCATCTGGCGGATGCCGTGCTGCGCCAGCACGTTCACCATCCCGGGGGCCAGGCCGGTGTCGGGCACCGCGCTCACGCCCCGCTCGCGCGCGCGGCCGTGCAGCCCCTTCTGCTGCAGCACGATGTCGGTGTTGCCGCCCAGGTCGGCGTAGTGGGCGCCGCTGTCGATGGCGGCCACCGTCATCCCCAGGTTGAAGTAGTACGGGAAGGCGTTCATCACCGCGTCGGCGCCCTCCATCACGTCGCGCACGGCGCTGCGGTCGTTGGCGTCGAGCCTGGCGGCGGTCAGGCGGCCGCCCAGGAACGGCTGCAGGAAATCCGGCAGGCGATCGACCTTCACGTCGGCGATCACCACGTCGTGGTCGGTGTGCTTGAGCAGGTCGTAGGCACACGCGCTCCCCTGCTGACCCGCGCCGAGCACCAGCATCCGCATAACCAGCTCCTTGATTCTGCCAAAAGATGGAAGGTCCCGGACGCGGGTGCGCCGGGACTCGGTGCGCGCTGCGCGGCACGGGCCGCGCGCGAGAGGGGCGCAAGATAGCGGGCGAGCGCGGCCGACGCAAAATCGCGCCGGCGTCCCAGCGGTGACGCCGTCGTCGCGGCGAGATTTCGCGCGATGTTCGGACGCGCGAACGAGTGCGTGAGTGCGTCCGGCTCCCGCGCGAATGCCGGCGTTCGCACGCCGTTCACGCACTGGCGCACTCGCGCACCTGTTTCGATGCTCGCCTCAGCCGATCAGCGCGAGCACGTCTTCCTGGCGCTCCAGCAGCACGTCGGGGCGCTCGGCGAGGAGGGCGGCGCGCGGGAAGGGACCCCACAGCGCGGCGGCGGTGCGCGTTCCCGCCTCGCGGCCCGAGACCAGGTCGTGCGGCGAGTCTCCCACGAACAGCGTCTCCGACGCGTCCACCCCCAGCCGCTCGAGGGCGGCCAGCACGGGCTCGGGGTGCGGCTTGGGGCTGCGCACGTCTTCGGGGGTGATGATCACCGGAAAGTGCCGGGTCAGCCCGCACAGGTCCATCCCACGCAGCGTGCCGCGCCGCAGCTTGCTGGTCACCAGCGCCAGCGCGACCCCGCGCCGCTCCAGCTCCGCCACCGTCTCCACCGCGCCGGGGAAGGGGCGGACGAGTGTGTCGTGCAGCTCGTCCTGGTGCTCGCGGTAGGTGGCCAGCATCGCCTGCTGCTCGGCCGGGGTGCGGGCGAAGCGGGCGATCTGCGTCTCCAGCGGCGTTCCGAAGCCGCGCAGCCACTCCTCGTCGGGCGGCGCCTGGCCCAGGTGCGTGGCCATGGTGTGGCGGTAGCAGCGCATGATCAGCTCGGTGCTGTCCGCCAGCGTCCCGTCGAAGTCGTAGAGCACGGCGCGGATCGCGCCGCCGTCAGGGTTCGTCACGTGCTTCCGTCGTAGGGGATGCGAAGTGTCTGGACTCGTGGCAGGGCGGCGCCGCGAACGGGCGCTCCGCCCCACGCGTCACAGGATCTCGCCCGCGGCGGACACCAGCCGCGAGGCGATCAGCGCCTGGCGGCAGGGCTGCGGAAGCTCGGCCCAGGCGACGACGTGGCCGTGGAATATCTCGTGTCCGCCACACTCCCGAAACTCCCCCACGCGATGCTGGTGGAAGACGACGAGCTCCCTCGCCTCGTAGTCCACCCCCACCAGCACGCCGGCGTTCTCGGGCACGCTCACGGAGTTGTCGAGCGCGTCCTGCCCGTTCACCGGCAGACGGCACGGGCAGCCGCCGCCGTTCGGAACGTAGGCGCGGCGCCACACCGCCCCCACCGCGCCCCGCCCCACTTCCGCCCGCTCGCCGATACGATCCCGGCCCCGTTCGCACTCGTGCATTCGCGCCACCTCGTTGTGCTGGCGTGCGCCCCACCGAACACGCGCCGAAAGCTAACGAGAAACGCGCCCGTAGTCCAGAGTGTCCATTGATGGTCCGTAAGGAGCGGAATCGCGGTGCCAGCGCTGGGACGCGGATCGAAGGAAACTGAGGAGTCGAGCGGGGGTGTGGAGATGAAGCCGGTGTGTGAGGGGTACGCGCGTGCAGGACTGGGAACCGGCATGAGCGGCCGGTTGGGAGCGGGTGGGAGAGAACAGGGGCCCGGGCGGGAGACCGATCCGCCGGGCCCGGGTGCGGTGGGCACGGCCGTACCCCGTGCCCTGCGCGGCGCGCTACCCCGGCCCGGCGCCTGAGCGCCGGACCCGCGGAAGCGCGTCGTTCGTCAACGAGAGGCGGGGCTAGACGCCTTCCTGGACGGCGAGCTCGTTCGCCTCGGCCGCCACCTCGGGGTCGGTGAGCAGGTCCACGGGGCGCGCGTCGTCCTCGCGGAACTGGCGGGCGTAGAGGCGGGCGTACAGGCCGCCGCGGGCCAGCAGCTCGGAGTGCGTGCCCTCTTCCACGATCTCGCCGCGGTCCAGCACCAGCAGGCGGTCGGCCCGGCGCACGGTGGACAGGCGGTGCGCGATGATCAGCGTGGTCCGGCCCTGCAGCAGGTGGTTCAGCGCGTCTTCGATCAGCGCCTCGCTCTCGGTGTCCAGGCTGCTGGTGGCCTCGTCCAGGATCAGCACCGAAGGGTCCTTCAGGATGGCGCGGGCGATGGAGATGCGCTGCCGCTGGCCGCCGCTGAGCTTGATCCCCCGCTCGCCCACCCGCGTGTCGTACCCGTCGGCCAGGCGCTGCACGAATTCGTGCGCGTGCGCCGCCCGGGCCGCCGCGAACACCTCTTCCTCGCTCGCGTCGGGCCGGCCGTAGGCGATGTTCTCGCGCACGCTGCCGCTGAAGAGCAGCGTTTCCTGCGGGACGAGCCCCACCGCCGTCCGCAAGTCGGCCAGGCGCAGCTCGCGGATGTCGATGCCGTCGAGCGAGATGGCGCCCTCCTGCACGTCCCAGAAGCGCGGGATCAGCGCGGCCAGCGTGGTCTTCCCCGCGCCACTCGGCCCCACCAGGGCCACCGTTTCGCCCGGCGCGATGCGCAGGTCCACGCCGCGCAGCACCCACTCGGGCGGGCCCTGCGGCTCCTGCGCGCCCCCTTCCAGCGGCGCGGCGCCCAGCATGCGCAGCCACGCCATGGCCACCTCGCCGCCCCCCGACACCATCGGCAACTCGGTAGGCTTCTCGTAGCGGAACCAGACGTCGCGGAACTCGATGGCGCCGCGCACGGGGAGCGGCAGCGCGCTGGGCCGGTCGGGGTCGCGCAGGTTGGGGCGCGCGCCCAGGATCTCGAACACGCGCCCCGCCGCGCCGGTGGACTCGATGTACATCCCCCAGAGCTGCCCGATCCCGCCCACCGCGCCGGCCGCGGAGCCCGCGTACAGGAGGAAGCTGACCAGCGTGCCGGGGCTGAGCGTGCCCGCCAGCACCATCCGGCCCCCGAGCCACAGGACCAGCACGGAGGCGCTCAAGACGGTGAAGCTGGTGATGCTGCTGAACAGGCCGCGGGTGACCGCCCGCCGGATGGCGACCGTCACCGCCCGGTCCATCCGCCGTCCGTACCTGGCGCGCTCGTTGTCTTCCTGCACGAAGGACTGTACCACGCGCACCTGCGAGAACGCCTCCTCGGCGATCGCCGTGGCCTCGGCCACCTGGTCCATCACGCCCAGCGAGGTCTTCTTGAGCAGGTTGCCCAGGTACAGGCCGCTCCCCACCACGATGGGGACCACGGCGAGGGTGACCAGCGTGAGCATCGGCTGGATCATCAGCAGGATCACCACCGTGCCCACCAGGGTGAGCAGCGACTGCGCCATGGCGGCGATGTTCATGCTCAGCACGCCCTGCAGCATCTGCACGTCGGCGCCCAGGCGGCTGGTGAGCTCGCCGGTGCGGCGGTCGGCGAAGAAGGCGGGCGGCAGGGTGAGCAGGTGGCCGAACAGGTCCTTGCGCAGCCGGGCGATCACCCGCTCGCCGGTGGCGGAAAGGAGGTAGCTCTCCACGAAGTTGGTGGCCGCCTGCAGGGTCAGGATGCCGAACAGCGCCAGCACGATGCGGTTGAGCGCGCCGGGGTTGGAGCGGAGGAAGGCGCCGTCGAAGATGCGCCCCACCACGTACGGGAACGCCAGCCCCATCACGGTGCCGGCGATCAGCATCAGCGTGGCGAGCGCCAGCGCCGGGGCGTGCGGGCGCAGGCGCGGAAGGAGCTTGCGGATCTCGCCGCCCTTCAGCTTCTGCCAGAACGAGGGCTTCGGCGCCGGGGTGCCGGCGGCGGCGGTCGCGGGTCGGTCCATGAGGCACGCGGGTGTAGATGAGTGCGCCGGCTTCCGGAACCCGGAAGCGGCGGGAAACGAAATATACCCCCGCTGCCTCCCCTCACCAACCGCGCGGGGCGGATCGCGACACGGCGATACGGCCAACGGGTGGCGAAGAAGGGTGGCTCATCCGAAACACGGAGGGCACGGAGACCGGCCGTCTTCGTGCCCTCGTCCTTCAGTTGATCACGTCACCGGCGCCCGCTCACGACGTCAGCTGCCGGGCGGCGGGGCGGGCGCGGAAGCCGGCGCGGGCTGCTCCGCGGGCGAGGCCGGTGAGGCGGACGAGACAGACGTTTCGATGGATGGCGGCGCGGCGGCCTCGGCCACCGGGCCCGGCTGAGGCGGCGAAGGCGGGGGAAGCGCGACGGTGCGGAGGACGCGGGGCGCGGTGGCGCGCAGCTGCTGCCAGCGGTGCGGCGCGATCACGAAGCCCAGGAAGCCGCCCACCAGCGCGGCCGCGGCGCCGCCGACCACGCCGGTGGTGGCCCGGTCCACCCCCGCGTTGCCGGACTCGCCCGACTGGAGCTGCGAGGCCAGGACGCCCGCGGAGAGGCCGGCCAGCGCGCCCAGGCCGCTCCACAGCTCGCGGCGGCTGCGGCGCACCTCCACCCGGTCGCGCGAGACCACGGCGAACACCGCCGAGTCGCCGCCGGACGGCATCACGACCACCGTGTCGCCCCCCGCGAAGGCGAGGCGCCCGGTGACCGGAGCGGCGGAATCGGCGGCGGTCACGCGGATCATCTCGCCCGCGGCGGGGGCGGGGAGCACGCGAAGCCCCTGCGCGCGCAGGGTGGCGGCGCTGCACACCAGCAGTGCGGCGATGGCGGCGGTTCTCTGCAACGGGAAGCGCTTCGGGAGGACTGCGGATGAACGCGGGAGGAGGCCGGTCTCTGCGGACGACAAGGTGGGGTGCTACACGAGATCGGGCAAGGCGAAACCGCGCCGACGGGCCGGGCCGCGAGGTACGCGTGGGCGATCGCGCATGACGGCGGCGGGTTTCAACCTGCCGGGGGGGCGCCGGAGACGGGCCGCCAGCGCCGCGAGCGTGAGGGATGCGCGCCCGGAGGGCCGGGACGGCGGCGGCGCGCCGCGCCGAACCCGGATCGAGGAGGAAGCCGGGCGCGCCGCCGGTGGCCCGGCTGCGTTGGCCACGGTCGTATCGTGCCCTACGCAGCGCGCAGCCCGGCCCGGAGCGCAGCGGAGGGACACGCCCAAACCCGCAGTTCAGCCATTCGTGGTGAAGACGAGATTGGACGACAGATGCTACTCCGCCTTCCACCGCCGCGGGTCGTCGGGGTCGCCGGTCAGTTCCAGCACCCAGCGGTACGCCTGCACCACGTCGCGCCGGAAGCCGTCCACGCACCCCCACAGGTACACCTGGAAGCGGCGGTACTGCGTCTTCCCGAACTTCGCTTCGATCTGCTCGCGGTGCGCGTCCAGGTTGCGGGCCCAGTGGCGGGTGGTGAGCTCGTAGTTGTGCGTGTCGTTGTACACGCCCATCACGCTGAACGGCGATGCCGCCACCCTGGCCAGGTAGTCGTGGATGCACACCGGGCTTCCGTTGCCCGGAAAGATGTGCTTCTCGAAGAACGCCGACACGTCGTACTTGCGGCGCGTGGCGCTGGCGTCCAGGCACACGCGGCCGCCGGGCTTGAGCAGCGACGCGTACTTCTTCAGCGTTCCCCGGTAGTCCGGAAGGTGCTCGGTCACGCCCAGGTTCACGATGGCGTCGTACCGGACCCCCGGCTCGTGGGCGAACAGGTGCTCGCGCACCACGCGGCAGGGAAGCTTGAGGCTCCCGATCAGCCCGTTGATGAACTTCTCCGACGCCCGGCTGATGGTGAGCGAGGTCACCCGCACGCCGCGCTGCCCGGCGAACTGCGTCCACGCGCCCCAGCCGCCGCCCACGTCCAGCACGCGGTCGCCCTCCTTCACCCCGATCTGGTCCCACGCGAATTCCAGCTTGCGCCGGATCCCCGCCTCCAGCGGCTCGTCGTCGGCCTCGAACACCCCCTGGCTGTAGCAGCGGAAGTCACGGTCCAGGAAGGAGAGGAAGAACTCGGGGTCCTCGTCGTAGTGCTCGGCGATGTGGCGCGCGTCGCTCTTCACCTGCCCCAGCACCGCCGGCTTGATGAACTTCCACGCCCACAGCAGCGGGTGCCGGTCGCTGAACAGGTCGCGCACGGACAGCACGCCCATGAAGTCGCCCTCCACGTCCAGCGCGTCCGTCAGGTACGCCTCGCCCACGTCCATCAGGCTCATGCGGCGCAGCGCCGTGAGCGCCGAGGGATCCTTCACCACCAGGGTGAACGCGGGGTCGGATCGCCCGAACACGTGCTGCGGCCCGCCCGCCACGCGCACGCCGAAGGGGACGGCCTCGCGCGAGCCGAAGAGCTGCTCGTAGCGCTTTTCCAGCAGGTTCACCAGGCGGCCGAACGTGCGGTCCATCGTTTCGCGCCTCCAGCGGATCGATCTGTGGGGAACCGGGATGATGCCGGCCCTGCGGGACCACCGCGGCCGGGGAGGCCGCGTCCTTCCAGGTGCGTCCGTCGCACCCACGCACCCGCTCGCCCGGCCGACCGTGACACCCCGCGCGGGTGCGGTCCGGGTGCTTCCGGGCGCAGTGCACAAGTTGCAGCGATTGGACACACCGTGACAAGACTCTCCTTCGGCCCCCTCCCCTCGTCACCAACCACGCGCGCGCCTCCGGCACAGACGCAAACGACATCGCCGCGCAGGGGCTGCTCCCGGCGCGGCGGTGCGATCTCTCGATCCGCGGCCGTATCGCGGCGCGGTGGTCCCTGTTTCACGAGTCCACTCCTCCAAGGGACGGGGTGCAAGGTACGCCGGCCGCACACCATCGCGACGCCGGCGCACAGATCGATCGTTGCGCCGCAAGCACTTGGCCCACCCCGAACTCGCAGACTGTACCAGCACGACCGTGAGAGTCCGCGCGCCACGCTGCGCCGCCGCTTCGTGGAGTTCGTGCTGGGTCTTTGGAGTCATGTGGTACGCTCGCGGCGGACCGTCCATCGTTGATCGAAGGCCGAAGAGGTGGCGACCTTCAACCCGATGCGCGAGGAAGTCGGTACGCTGCGCAACATCCCGGGGCTCTCCCCATGGTAGCCAACTGCCACTTCGAACCACGATGCCCGCCGTTCGCCTTGACACCCGCAGCGAACGGCGCGAACGTCTGAAGAGGTCGCGAACCGCCAACCATCCTCCGTGTCCATGATCCGCATCGCCTGCACCTGTCGCCCGTCCGCCTGTCTCGCCCGTGGCGAGGCCGGTGCGGTGCGCGTGCGCGGCGGTGCGCCCGGCGGTTGAGCGGCGCAGCACACGCCGGCTTCGCGGCCCCGGTCTGCCTCCAGAGCAGCCCGGGGCCGTTTTCATTGGTGACCAGGAGACGGGATGTCACGCATCGACCGGTACATCGGCCGCACGCCCACGGTGCGCCTGGAGCGGGTGGTGGAACCCGGGATGGCCGAGGTGTGGGTGAAGCTCGAGGGGATGAACCCCGGCGGGAGCATCAAGGACCGCGCGGCGCTGGCCATGATCGTGGACGCCGAGCGGCGCGGCCTGCTGGCGCCCGGCGGCACCATCGTGGAGCCCACCTCGGGGAACACGGGGATCGGGCTGGCGCAGGTGGCGAGCGCGCGCGGCTACCGGCTGGTGCTGTGCCTTCCCGCGCAGATGAGCGAGGAGCGCAAGGCCACGCTGCGGGCCTACGGCGCCGAGCTGGTGCTGACCGACCCCGAGCGGCGGATGCTGGCCGCCATCGAGGAGGCCGAGCGCATCCGCGACCGGACGGGCGCGTTCCTCCCCAACCAGTTCTCCAACGCCGCCAACCCGCGCATCCACTACGAGACGACGGGGCCCGAGCTGTGGGAGGCGATGGAGGGCCGCATCGACGCGTTCGTCTACGGCACCGGCACCGGCGGCACCATCAGTGGCGCGGGGCGCTACCTCAAGGAGCGCGATGCGGAGATCCAGGTGGTCGCGGTGGAGCCGGGCCGGTCGGCCGTGCTGCACGGCGAGCCGCGCGGGCAGCACCAGTTCCAGGGAATGGGCCCGGGCTTCATCCCCGGCAACCTGGACCGCGGGGTGATCGACCGGCTGCTCAAGGCGTGGGAAGAGGACGCCTTTCCGGTGGCCCGGCGGCTGGCGCGCGACGAGGGTCTGTTCGTGGGGATGAGCTCCGGCGCCATGGTCTGGGCCGCGCTGCAGGTGGCCCGCGAGCTGGGCCCCGGCCACCGCGTGGCCACCATCGCCCCCGACACCGGCGCGCGCTACCTGAGCACCGCGCTGTTCAGGGAGACGCCCGCCGGCGCGGCGGCGGAAACGGCGTCGTGAGCGCCTGAGCCGGCCGCGCCGCCGCGCGCGTCACACCTCCGCGATCCGCACACCCGCCAGCGCCGCCTCGTCCATGGCGTACAGCGCGTCGAGCAGGCGCTGGCGGAAGGTGCCGGGGCCCGCCGAGTCCCGCGCGGCGATCTCGCCGGCCAGGCCGATCACCGCCAGCGCCGCGGCCGAGGCGAAGACCGCGTCGGGGTGCGCGGCCAGGAACGCGCCGGTGAGCGCCGTGGCCGAGCACCCCAGCGCGGTGACGCGCGTCATCATCACGTGGCCGTTGGAGACCGAGAGCGTGCGCGCGCCGTCGGTTACGTAGTCGACCGCGCCGGTGACGGCCACCACGCACCCCAGCCGGCTGGCCAGCGCCCGCGCGGCGGCCAGCGCGTCGTCGGAGCCGTGGGCGCTGTCCACGCCGCGGGTGCCCTCCACCCCGCCGCCCACCGCCAGGATCTCGGAGGCGTTGCCACGGATCACCGTGGGGCGCTTCGCCGCCAGCTCGCGGGCGGTCTGCGTGCGGTACCGCGTCGCCCCGGCGCCGACCGGGTCCAGCACCCACGGCTTGCCCAGCTGCACGGCGCGGTCGGCGGCGCGGCGCATCGCCTCCACCCACTGCGGCGAGAGCGTGCCGATGTTCACCACCAGCGCGTGCGAGATCGCCACGAACTCCTCCACTTCTTCCAGCGCGTGCACCATGGCGGGCGCGGCGCCCACGGCCAGGAGCGCGTTGGCGCTCACGTCCATGGCCACGTAGTTGGTGATGTTGTGCACCAGCGGCGTGAGCTCGCGCAGCCGTCGCAGCGTGGTCCGGACCTCGGCGGTGTAGTCCATGTCCCCCGTCGTCAGATGATCAGGTGTATTCGCGTCGACGCGATCGAGACGAAAGGACATCGGCGCGCGCCGCCACGCAAGGCCGCACCGCGTCCGCACCACCGGCTCGCCGAAATCGGGCGGGAGATTGACGGCGCGCGGCCGCCGGTGCTACTTCCACCGCCGGCCACCCGGTGACCGTTTCCGGCAGACCGTTCGTCGTGCCCCACCCAGCCGCGCATGAACCGCCTTACGCCGTTCGAGCACCTGTCGGTGCTCATCTCCATCATCCTGGGCCTGGGGCTCACGCACCTGCTCACCTCGGTCCATCGCCTGGTGCAGGCGCGCGGGCGGGTACGCACCTACTGGCTGGCACTGGTGTGGGTGGCGCTGATGTTCGTGGCGCAGGTGGAATGGTGGTGGGCCAGCTTCGCGCTGCGCGACGCCGCCGTGTGGAACTTCTTCTACTTCCTGTTCGTGCTGCTGAGCCCGGTGACGCTGTACCTGGCCGCCGCCTTCGCGCTCCCCGAGTTGGAGCCGGGCGAGCGCTACGACCTGCGCGAATACTATTTCGGCAACCGCGGGTGGTTCTTCGCGTTCGTGGCCGCCGGGCCGGCGCTCGACGCGATCCGGCGCGGCGTGCAGGCCGGCACCCTGGCCGACTTCGGCGCGTGGAGCAACGCCGTGAGCGCGCTGCTGGTGGGCTCGCTCGCATGGTCGAAGAACCCGAGGTATCACACCGCCGTCACCCTGGGCGTGAGCGCGCTCTTCCTCTACTTCATCGTCTCGTCGGCGCTGCGGCTGCGGTGAGATGGGATGGGCAGCCCGGCGCATGATTGGACGACGACCCCGCCGGAGACTCCGGCGGGGTCGTTCCCGTTCGAGGGCGGCCGGGGCCGTCGCGGATCGGCGCGCGATCCGGTCAGCCGAGAATTCCGTTCAGGACGTCCGCCAGGCGATAGCCCGCAAGCGCGATGCGGGGTTCTGCGATCCCCAGTGCCGGGTCCTGATACTGCGTGACGGAAGGCACGTGGTTCCGCTGCAGCGGGTGGCGATACACCGACTGCTGCGCGATGGCGACACTCCGCTCCGCCCACTGGCGGGGGTCCGTCACGCTGATCTCGCCGGGAAAGGCGGTCCGCGGGAAATTCGATTCGAGGTCGGTTGCCACGCGACGAACGTAGGCGAATTCGTCGTGTTCTTCCTGCGGCAGGTGCCGCACACGCATGCTCACGATGCGGTCCCAGACGTTGTGCAGGGTGAGCTTCGGCTGATTGCGCAGGTGGTAGCTGCCCCCGCCACCATCGCCGCCGGGCTCCAGCGCCGTGATGCGCGAGCTGGCGTGCAGCGGCTGATGGATGTCACCCACCAGATGGATGATCCAGGCGAGCTGGATGGCACGCTCGGCGGAAGTTCCGGTCTGGTTGCGAATCGCCGCCTCCAGTTGCGGAAGATCGGCCAGGAGCCGGCCGGTGACCGGGTGGTTCGGGAGCTGTTGAATCAGCGAGAAGTCGTGGTCCTGCCGCCAGAAGATATTCACGAAGTGGCGGTCCGGAATGTCGAACCCGGTTCCCCGCATCGAATCGGGCCAGATCGCCGCGTGCAGAAACTGCTGCTGTTGCTCGAGCGGGTTCAGCATCCCGACGCCGAGGGGAAAGACCAGCCGCGTGTCGGCGCCAGCGGACCGCAGGAGCCGGATCGCGTTCGCGCGAGCAGCGGGTGTCATATTGTCCCACGCGATCTGGGCCACGAGCATGTGGCCGGCATCGTTCCACGCCCATGCAGGCGCGGCGTGGACGGCGGTGAGCGCGGCGGCGAGGAATACCGTTGCAAGACGCTTCATCCTTCACCCCTTGGTCGGTGTGGCGGAGCAATCGGGAGGGTGGGCAACCCCGAAACCGGACACATGAACCGGCCGTGACACAGAGTGGTTCCGCCGCCGGCCGCATCAAACTTCCAGTTGGACGCGCGCGATCGAATTCACATGAACGACGAAGACCCCGCCGAAAGGGCGAGGCCGTCGCGAAAGGAAGAGTGGGCGGTGAGGGATTCGAACCCCCGACCCCCTGTGTGTAAGACAGGTGCTCTAACCAGCTGAGCTAACCGCCCTCGTGCGACCCTAGAAGATGATGCCCAGCGGGATGAGCACCACGTAGCCCAGCACCAGCAGCAGCGGCGCCAGCACGGTGTCGCCGCCGCTCATCAGCGCGTAGCCGGCGATGATGGCGAGCAGCCCGGCGCCCAGCAGCGCCAGGTTGCGGGGCGTAAAGCGCAGCGAGCCCTCGGTGTCGGCGGGGCTCGTCTGGGGGGCGGTGCGCTGCGGCGCGGGCGTGGGTCTGGGCATGCAGAAAAGCTACCGGCGGCGCCGAAATGCGTCAACCCCGCCCGCCGCATGCGGATGCGGCGGGCGGGGCGACATCGGGCGGGTGCGGGAGTGCGCCCGTGCGCGAGCGCGTGGGCTCCGGGGCGGGAAATACGTCGGCCCGCCCCGCATTCCACGCACCTCCGCACCGTCAGGCCGCCGCCGCGACCACGGGGTGCGCGTGCACCGGCACCGCGCGGGGCAGGGCGGGCTCGCCGGCGGCGGCGCGCTTCATCACCGTGGCGAGCAGGGTGTACGCCTCCACCCACGCCGCCTTCACCGCCGGGGTGAACGCGGCGCCCAGCCCCTGCTCCAGCGTCCACAGCAGGGCGGCGGCCACGGTGCCGTAGTGCGAGTCGCGCACGCCGTAGCCGGTGTGGCGGCGGCCCAGCGACTCGATGGCGGGCACCAGGTCGTCCAGCCCGTTCAGGCCGCGGACGACGACGGTGATCATCTGCATCAGCTTCTTCCCCTGCTCCTTCATGTCGCCGCGGAACATGGGGCGAAGCGACGGGTCCAGCTCGAACAAGCGGCCGTAGAACAGCGCGGCGGCGGTGTCGGCGATGGGCTCCACCAGCGTCCAGCTTTCCTGCACGAGGGCCTTGCTCTCGGGGGTCATCCTGGATTCTCAGCGTCGGGGCGTCGGGATGCGTCGGCGGGTGCCGCCGGGGTGGGCGGAAGTGCCGCGGTGAGCGGCGCGCCAAGGCTATCCGGACCGATCACCTGAGCATCACCTGAGGCGGGTGAGAGTGGGAAGAATCGAGGAGAGGCGGGGATAAAGACGTCGGTGGGAAAGAGGCGGAGATCTTCGCGGCCGCGGTGGGGCGCCTTCCCCCGCCCCCTCCCCGCGCCCCGGCCGCGCTTCGGGGGGGAGGGGGGAGCACTTCGCGCGACGCCCCGGATTTCCGCGCGGGAGTCAGACTCGCAGTCCGCGAAGGCGTCGGTGCGGGACGCGATCAATCCTGCGGCTCGGGGAGGGGGTACTCCACGCCGGCCATCTCGGGGCGCGGCGGGGGGAGCATGCGTTCCTCGGCGTCCATCTGCGCCAGGCGCAGGCGGTTGCGGCGGCGGCGGGGGATCCACGCGGCCAGCACCAGCACGGTGGCCGCCAGCCAGATCAGCGCGACGTTGGTCAGCATGGCCAGCCAGCCGTAGCGGGTGCGCACGTCGGCGCGCCACTCGTCTTCCAGCTGCCCGGCGGTGACGCCGAAGGTGGTGCGCACCGCCTGGTCGAAGCTCCCCTGCTCGCGCCAGTTGCTGAGCAGCAGCTGCATCCCGCGCTCGCCGCCGCGCCGGCGCAGGTAGTCCACCGCCGTGGCGGAAAGGAGGTAGGCGGTGCGCGCGTCGGCGGCGTGGCGCGGCCACTCCATGGCCAGCGAGTCGAGCGGGGGCACGGCGCCGGTGATGAACCCCCAGCGCAGCTGCCACGCGCCCTCCACGTCCCACCCGCCGCTGGCCACCTCGGCGTACCCCTCGTCGAACCAGCGCGGGATGTCGCCCGGCAGCCGGTCGTGCAGCACCAGGTGAGCGACCTCGTGCCGCAGGATCGTCCCCTGCTCATCCTCGCGGACGTGCGCGGCGGCGTACTGCGGCAGCACGATGCGCCGCCACTCGGGGATCGCCACGCCGCCCGCCCACTCGGGCACGCCTCCGCCCGTGGCCGCCGCGAACGCCCGCGCGTCGGGCGCCAGCACGATGGTGGTCGATTCCGGCACCGCCAGCGCGCCCAGCCCGGGCAGCCGCATCGGCGTCCGCGCCGCCGTCAGCACCTGCCGCGCCAGCGCCCGGTGCCGCGGCGCGTACACCACGCGCACCGTCCCCGACGCCAGCGCTTCCATCGCCTGCGCGGGCGCGGGGTGGGGCGAGAGGAGGGCGGCCAGGAGCGCCGCGGCGGCGAGCGGCCGCGGCAATCGCGGAAGGACAGGGCGACGAATCATCCTCAACAATCACGATCCACCGGCACGATGTGAAGCCCCCGCCGTTGAGGTCCGCGCAGGCGGACTGTGTGCCGTTGCAGCCGCGAGTTCACTCGCGAACTCCCCATCGTCCATCCAGCGCGACTCCCGCACACCGGTTCAACGCGATTCAAGCACCGTTGCGGATGGAAACCGATCGGCGCAGCTTCCCGCCTCCACACGCACCACGGGGTGAGCGATGGCGGGGCCGCTGAAGATCGGGGTGGTGGACCAGAGCCCGGTGCGCACGGGCGGCACCGGCGCCGGCGCCGTGCGCGAGACGCTGGAGCTGGCGCGGCGCTGCGAGGCGCTGGGGTATTCGCGCTACTGGCTGGCCGAGCACCACAGCACCAACTCGTTCACCGGCGCGGCGCCCGAGGTGCTGCTGCCGATGGTGGCCGCGGCCACGCACCAGATGCGCGTGGGCACCGGCGGCGTGCTGCTGACGCACTATTCGCCGTTCAAGGTGGCCGAGCAGTTCCGGATGCTGGAGACGCTCTTTCCCGGCCGCATCGACCTGGGCGTGGGGCGCGCGCCGGGCGGCGACATGCGCACCGTGCAGGCGCTGCAGTACGGCCGCGGCGCGCTCCCCATCGAGGCGTTTCCGCAGCAGGTGGAGGACCTGGCCGGGTGGCTGGGCAACACCTTCGACCGCAGCGCGCACCCGTGGGGGCGGGTTCGTGCGATGCCGCGCGGCGACTCTCTGCCCGAGCTGTGGCTGCTGGGCTCGGGCGGCGACAGCGGCTACATCGCGGCCGAGCACGGCGCCAGCTTCTCGTTCGCGCAGTTCATCAGCGGCATCGACGCGGCGCCGTTCATCCGCTCGTACCGCGAGCGCTTCCGCCCGTCCGCGCAGCTGGCGGCGCCGCGCGCGAGCGTGGCGGTGAGCGTGATCTGCGCCGAGACCGCGGGCGAGGCGCGGCGGCTGGCGAGCGGGATCGAGCTGTGGCGCCGGCGGATCATGCGCGGGTGGGATCGCGGCATCCCCAACCCCGACGAGGCGCTGGACGAGCTGGAGCCCGGGTGGGAGCCGCCACCGCCCGGCACCGACGGCGCGCGCCTGGTCACCGGCACCCCCGACGTGGTGCGCGCCGAGCTGCTGCGCATCGCCGGGCACTGCGGCGTGGACGAGATCATGGCCGTCACCGTGACGCACGAGTTCGCCGCGCGCGTCCGCTCGTACGAGCTGCTGGCGGAGGTGATGGAGCTGGAGCCCCGCGCCGATGCGGCCAGCTCGGGGCCGGGGTGGTGAGGTTCGCGCGCGGGATCGGCGGCGAACGATACGGATTCGGGAGAAACGGCGGGTGGGTTGACGCGAGAATGCGAGCAACCTCGCGGCTACAACGGCACACGGTCCGCCTGCGCGGACGTCAACGGCAGATTCATCGGTGGATGTACATCGGGCCGGCGCGATCATAGATGCGCCGGCCCGATGTCGTTGCGGTTGCAATCGCTGGATAGGACGATCAGTAGCGGCGCTCGCCGCCCTGGCCGCAGCTCTCGTCCACGGCGTCCCTGAGCGCCTGGATGCGGCCCAGCACGTCTTCGCGCTCGGGCATGTTCTCGTCCACCGAGGCGATCACGTCGCCGGCGCGGTCGGCCACGCGCCGCAAGCCGCGCTCGATGGCCACGCGCTGCACCTCGCGCGCGGCTTCGCGGATGGTGCGCTTCTGGCCCTCGCCCACGAACCTCGAGCGGTTGTTGGCGGCCAGCGCGTTCTGCGCGTCGTAGACGGTACGGGTCAGGTCCACGCACTGGGCGCCGCCGCGGCCGTTGCGGTCGGCGTTCCCGCCACGGTCGTAGTTGTCGTCACGGTTGTCTCCGCGATTGTCGTCATTTCGATCGTAGCCGCCGCGGCCGTAGTCGTCGCCGTATCCGCCCCGACCGTAGCCGCCGCGGCGGTCGCGCTCGCGGCCGTGGACCAGGGCCACGTACACCAGCGCCGTGGCCTGCGACGAGTTGAGGGTGCCGCGGTAGCGGTTCATCTGCGGAAAGAGCAGCCCCCACGCACTGTCGAGGGCGCGCTGCTGGTCGGCCCCCAGCCGGTAGGGATCGAAGCCGAACTCGCGCAGCGCGCGGTCCACGGCGGGCGGGTTGGGCGCGCGGACCCCCGAACGCTGGGTGTTGGGGACGGGTGACTGCGCCGGCGCGGCGGCCACGCCGGCAAGCGAGAGCGCGAGTATGGCCGCGGCAAGGCGGGCGGTGTGGCGGATGGAGCGCATGGCGGATCGGTGGCTGGCGGTGTGGCTCTGGCGCGGACCCTCCGCGCCGGCGCAGTCGGGATCGTCTCCCGCCCGCCGTGCAGCGCAATCGCGGCGCCGGACCCCGCCATTCGTCTCAAGTATGTCTCCCGCAACGACATCACACATCGGCGCGATCGCCGTCACGAGACGACCTGTCCGCTGCAGGTGACAGATCGGGACTGGGGACGCGGGCGGAAGATGCGGCGAGCGCCGCGGTCCGTCGGCGGATCGCGGCGCTCGGGGGGTTGGTGGAACGAGGATGATCGATTGCGTCCGGCGGATCAGAAGCGCGACGAGGTGAGCTGCACGTCGGCGCGGGCCCAGGCGGCCTGCAACTGGCGGCGCACGTCGGCGTCGTCCTTCATCTGCGTGCGCAGCGCCTCGCCCAGGCCAAAGAGCGACCAGCCGTTGTCGGGGTTGCGGCGCAGGTCGTCGCGGTACACGCGCTCGGCGTCGGCGGCGCGGCCGGCGGCCAGTAGCGCGGCGCCCAGCGACTGGCGCACGGGGTAGTAGAAGGGCGGCGGCTCGTCGTAGCGCAGCCCGTCCTGCAGGCGCACGGCCTCCTGCAGGTGCGGGATCGCCTGCGCGGCGTGGCCCTGGCGCAGCGCCAGCTCGCCGGCCAGCGCGTGGTGGGCCACCTCCAGCAGGTCCCTGGCGCGGTGGAAGCCCAGCATCCGGTTCCCCGCCGTGCTCGCGGCGAGGTTGCTCAGGCTGTCGAGCTCCATCGCGGCCTGCGCGTAGCGCCCGCTGCCCGCCAGCGCCAGGCCGCGCGCGTAGTGCCACATCCCCGTGGCGTAGCGCAGGTCCGCTGGCGGCGCGGGCACGGCCAGCACGTCGCCCCAGTGGCCGAAGCGCGCCATCACCAGCGCCGGCATCGCCAGCGCCATCTCGCCCTGCCCCACCTGCCGCGCCACCTCGGGCGTCACCTGCGCCGCCAGCGCCTGCGCGCTCTCCAGCGCTTCCACGCTGCGCCCCTCCATCGCCGCCGCGGCGCGCAGGAAATCGAGGTTGTGGAAGAGGTAGAAGGGGTACATCCCCTTCGGCTGGCGGTCGGCCAGGTACGCCTGGTCGGTGTGCGCGGCGTGCTCGTTGGCCATCGTGGCGTCCGCGTAGCGGCCCACGCGCATGTACAGGTGCGCCGGCATGTGCACCAGGTGCCCGGCGCCCGGCATCAGCGAGGGAAGCCGCTCGGCGCACTCCAGCGCGCGCTCGGGGTGCAGCGACGCCTCCACCGCGTGGATGTAGAAGTGGCAGGCGCCGGGGTGGTCGGGGTGCCGCGCCAGCGCGCCTTCGAGCGTGGAGACAATCTCCCGCGTCCCGGGCTTCGGCGCGCCGTCCGGGGTCCAGTTGTCCCACGGGCTCAGGTCCAGCAGCGCCTCGGCGAACAGCGCCTGCGCGTCGGGGTCGTCGGGGTAGCGGCGGGCCACGTCGCGCATCGCGGCGGCGTACGCGGAATCGAGCGGCGCGCGGTTCTCGCCGGCCGTGGCGGAGTAGCGCCGGGCCGCGGCGGCGACGTAGGCGCGCTCGGGCTCGGCGAGCGACGCTTGCATCGCCATCGCCGCCGCCACCTCGTCCGCCGCCTGCCGCTCGAGCTGCGGGTCCATCGGCGCGTTGATGTTGGGGCCCAGCGCGATGGCGATCCCCCAGTGGCACATGGCGCAGCGCGGGTCCAGCCGCAGCCCCTGCCGGAACGAGTTGATCGCCTCTTCGTGGTTGAAGCCGTACATCAGCCTCAGCCCCTGGTCGAAGTACCGCTGCGCCGCGGGTGACGCGGTGACGGCGTGGTGCAGCGTGCCCAGGTCGCCGAAGAGCGGAACCGAGTCGGCCGCCGGCGCCGCGGGCTGCGCGTGGATCGGCGCGGCGGCGAGGAGGGCGGCGGTGGCGAGGGCACAGGGGCGCGCGTGCATGGATCGATGGAGGATCGGAGGGGGAAACGGAGCGGGCCGGGACTCGTATGGGTGGCGAGTCCCGGCCGCGCTGGGTGTGGAAGCAGGGCGGAGGCGCCGCGCCGGTGTGGGGTGATGCTCCGGACTCGTTGTGCGCACGGGTGACATCCGCGCGAGTTTACGGCTTCAACCGGAGTCCTGCCACGCCGGGGACGCGACGTCCCGCCCTCGACATCACACGCTAATCCGGCGCGCCCGCCTCGTCAACAAAACGTTTGATGGGGCGGGCCCGCGCGCCGGTGCCGCGGTCGGGTTCGCCCCATCTACGCCGGCCGAACGCGGGTGGATTTCCCGGCCGGCGGCGGTTACTCGGCCCGCGCCGCCACGGGCCAGGTGAAGGTGAAGCCGCCGGCGAGCGCGCGGTAGACGCGCTCGGCGTCGGCGGCCTTCTCGCTGCCCTTGAGGTACGCGGTGCCGACCTGGTACACGACGTAGCCGCGGTCGGGCGGACGCTGCAGCGTCAACAGCAGCTTCAAGGTGGCCGGCTGGCCGCGGCCGGCCTCCGGCGCGCACTCGAAGGTGAGCTCCGCGGCCGGAACACCGCCCAGCGTGGCCGCCTTCCGCCCCGTAGCCGTGCAGCCGGCCTCGCGGCGCAGCTGGACCACGCTCTCCACTTCATCCGAAAGCGTGTGGATGTTCTCGGTCTCGTAATGGGAAAAGACCCACGCGCTGGACCCGGGAGCGAGCTGGACGTTCAGCCCGTGATTGGGGCCGGGCCCCGAGCTCCGCTCGATCGGCACTCCGCCGGGGAGCCGCACCACGTACTCGTACTCGGGATTGCTGTACCGCCTTACCGGCGAACCGCTGACCTGGGCCGACGCATCGCGCGCCGCTCCGGCCAGGACGAGGGAGGCGAACCCCAGTGCCATCCTGCGCTCCGCCGCCGAGATCCCGCGTCGATTCTTCGTCTCGCCCCTCGCGCTCGCCTCGCGCCGCATGCTGCCTCTCACGCTGGAGATCTCCCGATGACCGTTCGATCCGGTGTTGCTATCGAGATCCGCCGCCGCGCCGGAGCGCCGGGCGCGCCACGCTGTCCGCGGAGCCGCGCCTTCGCGCAGGCGGCCCGTCTTCGCCGGACGAGGCGTGGGTGACGCCGATCACGTTGTCTTCCAGGCTGCGGTCGATCAGCACGTGGCGCGGGTCGATCCCGGCGCTGTCCGGGGGCGCGGAGACGGTCATCCGCACGCGGTTGCGGCCCGAGCGCAGGCGGTAGCGGGTGTTCGCCACCAGGCTGTCGCCCGAGAAGACGCCCACGTCGATCAGGTCGTTGGCGCGCAGCTCGGTCTCGTTCCCCAGGCTGTCGGCGCGGACCTTCTTCACCTCCACGACCACCGTCACTTCCCACCGCCCGGTGGACACGGTGCCGGCCCGCACCCGGCGTGACTCGGCGGTCACCGTGCGGTTGCCCCAGAGCGTGACGTGCTGGAAGAGGTCGTCCACCACGGGCTTCAGCGAGTCGGGGGCAGCGGCGCGCAGGCGGTCGACCAGGTCGAGCGAGGTGGGGTACGGCGGCCCGCGGAAGCGCCAGTCGTCCAGGAAGCCGCGCAGCACCCGGTTCACCGCCGCCTCGCCCAGGACGTCGCGCAGGGCGTACATGGCCAGCGCGCCCTTGTTGTAGTGGATGTACTGCTGGCTCTCCACCAGCATCAGCGGCTTTTCGGCGCGCCGCTCGCCGCCGCGGCCGCGCAGGTACTGGTCCAGCTCGTAGCGCAGGAAGCGGCCGATCTTCTCGCGTCCGTAGCGCTTCTCCATCACCATCAGCGCGGTGTACTCGGCCAGCGTTTCGCTCAGCATGGCCGCGCCCTGCACGTCGGCCGGCGCCACCTGGTGCCCCCACCACTGGTGCGCCACCTCGTGCGCGGTCACGAAGAACGGGTAGTCGATGTCGCCCGGCCGCACGTCGGCGATGAAGCCGATCGCCTCGCTGTAGGGGATGGTGTTGTCGAAGCTCTGCGCGAACGGCGCGTAGCGCGGGAACTCGAGGATGCGCAGCTGCCGGTGCTGGTACGGCCCGAACTCGCGCGTGCAGTAGGCCAGCGCGTCCTTCGCCCCGCGGATCATCCGCCCCACGTTGTACTCGTGCCCGGGGTGGTGGTACACCTCGATCGGCACCTGCCCCCAGCGGTCGCGCCTGACCCGGTAGCGGCCGGAGAGGATGGCGTAGAAGTCCAGGATCGGCGCGTCCATCACGTAGCGGAAGTAGCGGCGGCGCCCCTGCCTCCACGTCCGCGTCAGGTACCCCGGCGCCACCGCGGTCTGGTCCGCCGAGGTGCCGACCGTGACGTCGAAGGCGATCCAGTCGGCGTCGCTGCTCACGAAGTTGCGCATCCGCGCGCGCGGGTCGTCGATCGGCGCGGCGCGGGGGCGGGGGGGCAGGCCGTGCTTGGCGCGGTCGCCGTCGTCGGTCATCTCGCCCTCGGCGTTGTAGCCGATGTGCGGCAGCAGCTGGCTGTTGAAGAAGGTGCCGTTGTTCACCACCGGCGCGTACTCGGGCTCGTTGGTGAAGCCGTGGACCACGTGCGCCAGGTCGAACGCCAGCCGCATCGAATCCCCCGCCGCCAGCGGCGAGGCGAGGCGGAAGACGTAGTAGCCGCGCGCGCTGTCGGAGATCACCCGCGTGGACGGACGGTCCGGCGCCAGCTGGCGGAGGTGGAGCGACGCGGGATAGTCCACGTGCAGCGAGTCGATCGCGCGCCCGGTCCTGTTGGTGAGCGTGTAGGTGCCGCGCAGCCGCAGGTCGCGGGTGCCGGGGTAGATGTCCACGTTCAGCCGCGCGGCGGTCACCCGCGGCTGCGGCGCCCACTCGAAGCGCTTGTACCGCTTCTCGTAGCTCGCGGTGATCTCCTTGGCCTCGTCCCTGGGCTCGTAGTGGTTCAGGACGTTGGTGTTGTAGAAGATGAATCCCCCCGTCGCCACGACCAGCGCGAGCACCGCCGCGGCCGGGAGCGCCAGCGGCGGCGTGATCCTGCGCCTCACCCGGCGGACGCGGCGACCGAGCCCGCTCTCCTGCCCGCGCACCCAGAGCAGGCCGGCCACGAACATCAGCAGCACGCCCACCCCCGCCCAGTACAGCGCGAACCACTTCCACTCGGCCGGCACGTGGCCGAACCCGTTCATGTCGCTGTAGATCAGGCTGGGCGAGCCGCCGTACTGCAGCAGGTTGTGGTCGATCCCCGCCAGGTAGTACAGCAGCCCCTGCCCCACGAACACCAGGATCACCGCCAGGTGCCCCACGTACTTGTGGTTCACCAGCGTCTGCACCAGCACCGCCAGGAAGACGAACGGCAGGTAGTCGCCCAGCAGCGTGTAGACGAAGAGCGAGCGCAGGTACAGCCACGGCTCGAACCTGGTGTAGCCGTAGGCCAGCTGGATCACGATCCCGGTGAGCATCGCCGTGCCCTGCAGTGCGACCACGATGGCGACCAGCGCGGCGAGCTTGGCCACGAACGGCACCCAGGTGGGCACCGGGAGCGAGTCGTGGATGCCGGCGGAGTGGTGCTCGCGCTCGTTCCACACCAGCTCGCCGGCGTAGAAGGTGACGATGATGATCACGAACAGCCCGAACACCCCGTCCACCAGGTCCAGCACCTTGTAGGTGACGGGGAAGGTGCGCGTCCCCCAGATGGAGCCGATCTGCGTGCTCACCACCAGCGCCATGAACACGCAGATCGATAGCAAGACGGGGAACCAGACGTTGGCCACCACCTCGCGGAGCGAGCGCCGCGTCTCTCCCGCCAGCTGCCGCAGCCGCGCGCCCGCGGCGAAGGAGCGCCGCGCGGCGGGCACGCGCAGCGGCGCGGGGGGCGCGCCGGCCGGCTGCCAGCGCGGCGCGGCGCCGAAGCCGGTGCTCTGCCGGAAGCGGAAGGACGCGGCTCCAAACGCGAACACCGCGGCGCCGATCCCCGTCCACAGCACGCGGTTCAGCGCGATCCCCGCGTCCAGCGGCACCCGCGCGCCGTTGATCTCCGACACCGTCCAGTAGCGCGTGGCCAGCGACACCGCGCTGAAGGCGAACGGGTCGGCCAGCCGCGCCAGCCACAGGTCGTCGATGGCGGTGATGAACACCGACGCGATCGACCACCCCACCAGCAGCACCATCCCCCCCACGTAGGTCGGCAGCATCCGCCGCGTGAGCGCGGTGAGGGTGACGAAGAGCGCGGCGGTGAACAGCAGGTTGGGGAGGACGAACACCGCCAGCGGGAGGAGGTAGTCCAGCGGGTGGAACGGCCCCACGCGCCCGTGGTCGATCGTCGGCCAGACGGTGGCGACCAGGATCCCGGGGATGGCGCCCAGGAAGACCAGGAGGTTGGCCGCCACCGCGCCCAGCCAGCGGCCGGCCAGGTAGTGCGGCGGCCGGATGGGTGTGGTGAAGAAGAGCGGGTATGACCCCGTCTGGAAGTCGCGGTAGACGGCGTTGCCGGCCAGCGCGGCGGTCACCGGCACGCCCAGGATGGCCAGCACCTGCAGCAGGTTGCCGATGGCGTACGGCGAGTTGACCAGCAGGATGCTGTCGCCGCTGTCGCCCGCGCCGAACACGCCGCCCTGCCCCGCCACCCAGAAGAAGGCGACCAGCGCGAAGATGAAGAAGTACACCCAGGTGACCACGCGCCGGAGCTGGGTGCGCAGCTCGAACCCGGCCAGCCCGAGGATGCTCCTCACGCCGCCCCCCCGCGATCGGCCCCGCCGCGATCGCCGGCCCGCCGAGGTGCGGTGTCGCCGCCGAACACCGGCATGTGCGCCGCCCCCGGCCCCCCGCGCTCCGGCTCCCGCGGCATCGGCGGAGACGTCGGCGGCGGTGGCGGAACCGCGTCGGCCGCTGGGGCCGAAGGCACGGGCGGTGGCGGAACGACCTCGGCGCGCGACTCCAGCAGCGACTCCGCGGGGGGAGGACGACGGTCATCCCGTGCGCCGACGTCCAGCGGCAGACGAGTGGGCTCCACATCGGGGGGTGGCGGGACGACCGAGGGATCGTCCGCCGGCCCGGCATCCCCGCCCATCGTGCGGGTGACGAACGGGGTCCACTTCTGGCTCGGCGCGCCCGCCTCGGACGGGGGCGGGGAGATGGAGATCCCCTTGATCACGGTGAAGTAGACGTCCTTCAGGTCCGGCTCCACGGGCTCGAAGGTGGGATCGGGCGGCGCGTCGGCGAACACGTGGATCACGGTGCGGCCGCCCACCAGCGTGGTGGAGATGACGGGGAGCGCCTGCTCGTAGCCCGGCAGCTCGGCGCGCTCCACCTGGCGGCGCCAGACGCGGCCGCGCATGGCCTCCACCGCGCGCACCGGCTCGCCCTCGAGCAGGATGCGGCCGGCGGCGATGATGGCCATGCGCGTGCACAGCTCGCTCACGTCTTCCACGATGTGCGTGGAGAGGATCACCACCGCGCTCTCGCCCAGCTCGCTGAGCAGGTTCAGGAAGCGCGCGCGCTCGGCCGGGTCCAGCCCGGCGGTGGGCTCGTCCACGATGATCAGCGAGGGCCGCCCGATCAGCGCCACCGCGATCCCGAAGCGCTGCCGCATCCCCCCGCTGAAGCTGCCCAGCTTCTGCCGCCGGGCGTGCCAGAGATTGGTCTGCTGCAGCAGCGCGTGCACGGTGTCGCGCCGCTCGCCGCGGTTCACCAGCCCCTTCAGCAGGCCGAAGTGGTCCAGCATGTCCTCGGCCGTCACCCGCGGGTACAGCCCGAATTCCTGCGGCAGGTACCCCAGCGTGCGGCGCACCGCGTCGTGCTGGCGCAGCACGTCGATCTCGCCCAGCCGCGCGGTGCCGGCCTCGGCCTCCTGCAGCGTGGCCAAGATGCGCATCAGCGTGCTCTTTCCCGCGCCGTTGGGCCCCAGCAGCCCGAACAAGCCCGGCGGGATGGTGAGCGACACGTCGCGGAGCGCCGTGGTGCCGTTGGGGTACGTCTTCCACAGGTGCTGGATGACCAGATCCATCAGGAACGCGAAGTCACGGGTGGCGGGAGGAAACGGGCGGCGCGCGGCCGACGACAATCTTGCACGGGAAGGCGGAGCGCGCCATTTGCCGGACGGCTCTCCGCCCGATTTCGTGGCTCCAGGAAGGAGCACCGGCCGCGCGGCAGCATCCTTGCCTGCGGATGACCGGCGATCCGACAGCCTTCTCGACCCACACCGCGAGGAAGAACGCTGATACCCGGCTTCACACGACGAGACGCGGCCAGCCTGGGGCTGGCGCTGGCGGCCGCCGTGCTGGCGGCGGTGCTCACGCTGATGGACGCGGGCCCGGTGCCGCGGTTCGTGGCGTGCGCGGCGGCGCTGTCGCTGCTGGCGATGATGGTGGGGCACGGCACCGAGCAGCTGGGCAGCCGCATGGGCCCCGGCGCCACCGGCGTGCTGCAGTCGGCGCTGGGCAACCTTCCCGAGCTGTTCGTGTGCGTCTTCGCGCTGCGCGCGGGGCTGGTGCACGTGGTGCAGGCGGCGCTGGTGGGGTCGATCCTGGCCAACTCGCTGCTGGTGCTGGGCCTGGCGCTGCTGGTGGGCGGGCTGAAGCACGGCACGCAGCGATTCCCCTCCGAGGCGCCGCGGATGGTGGCCACGCTGATGCTGCTGGCCGTGGCCGCGCTGGCGGTGCCCACGCTGGCGGCCACCCTGCACACCCCCGCGGCCGCGCACGAGGCGGCGCTGAGCGTGGCGTGCGCCATCGTGCTGCTTTGCGGCTTCGCGGCCAGCCTTCCCTTCTCGCTGCGCGGCGACCCGGCGGTGGTGTGCGAGAACGAGCCGGACCACACGCCCTGGCCGCTGTGGGTGGCGATCGCGGTGCTGGTGGGCGCCAGCGTGGGCGCGGCGCTGGTGTCGGACTGGTTCGTGGAGGCGCTCTCCCCGGCCATGAAGAGCCTGGGCATCTCCGAGGCGTTCAGCGGGCTGGTGGTGGTGGCGATCGCGGGGAACGCGGTGGAGAACGTGGTCGGGATCCAGCTGGCCGCGCGCAACAAGCCGGACTACGCCATGAGCGTGATCCTGAACAGCTCGCTGCAGATCGCGCTGGCGCTGGTGCCGGCGCTGGTGCTGCTGAGCATGTTCATCGCCCCCGTGCCGCTCACGCTGGTGATGCCGCCGCTGCTGGTGGCGGCGATGGCGCTCACGGCCATCGTCACCGCCTTCATCGTCTACGACGGCGAGTCGATCTGGCTCGAGGGCGTGGCGCTGATCGGCCTCTACGGCATCATCGCCGCCGCGTTCTGGTGGGGGTGATGGGGGGGGGTGCGGCCGCGCGCATGTTTCGTTCAATTGTGACCGTGAGGCGCCTTCAGGCGCCAACCGCCACCCCTGACCGGAGAACCCCATGGGATTCGACCAGTACCACGAGCCCGCGAACGAGCTGTCCGACCAGACGCGCACCATGGCGCGCATGCTGGCCTCGCTCACCGAAGAGGCCGAGGCGATCAACTGGTATCAGCAGCGCATCTCGATCGAGAAGGACAAGAGCGCCAGGGCGATCATGAAGAACGCGCAGAAGGAGGAGTTCAAGCACTTCTGCATGGACCTGGAGTGGCTCTTCCGCGCCATGCCGCTGTGGGGAGAGATCGCCCGCGGCGTCCTGTTCCAGGACGGCGACATCGTGGAGCACGGCGACGAGGCCGAGGAGGGCGCGGACTGAGCCGGGCCGCCGTGGATCACGCCCGGGTCCCCGCCACCAGCATCACCGTGGTGCTGGCGAAGAAGGTGCCCGCCGCGTCCTTTTCGCGGAAGCTGTCGTCCAGGCGCCGTACCTCGTCGTCCGTCATCACCCCCGCGCGGATCGCCTCGTCGAACGCGATCTCCATCCGGGAGAGCAGGCGCCAGAGCTCGTAGCTCTCCACGTGCAGGGGGATCAGGTCGACCGTGAGATCGTGGACGGCGGCCTGCTTCATCAATCCCCACAGCCGCCGGCCGCTGTAGCCGTTGGCCATGCACCGCTCCGTCAGCACGCGGGCGATGCGGCGCTCCAGCTCCACTTCGGGCGTGTCCACCGAGCGCGTGCCCCAGTCGGTGTCCATCAGCACCATGCGCCCGCCGGGCCTGGTCACCCTGGCCATCTCCGCCGTGGCCTCCCCGGGGCGATCGAGATGCAGGAAGAGGCGCTCGCAGCGGACCGCGTCGAAGCTCCCGTCGTCCCATGGAAGATGGTACGCGTCGCCCGCGCGGTGTTCGACCTGGCCCGTCACCCCGGCGGCGGCGGCGCGGCGCTCGGCCTCGGCCACCATGGCGGCGTCGCGGTCGACGCCGTGCACGAAGCCGCCGGGGCCCACCAGCTCGGCCAGCGGGAGGGTGTCCGTCGCCGGGCCGCACCCCACGTCCAGCACGGTGGCGCCGGAAAAGACGCGCATCCGCTCGTAGCTCAGCCGCTTGCCGCCCGCCACCAGGCGCGCGGCGGCGTCCAGGTAGGCGGGGTCCACGTACCCCAGTCCCTGCGTCATCTCGAGAAGGTCAGGTGGAGAGGAGGAAGCCGCGGATCTCGGCGGCGGTGCGGCCGGGCGCGGTAAGGAAGAAGAAGTGGTTGCCGTGCACCTCGGCCATCCGCGCGTGGGCCACCTCGCGCAAGAAGCGCTCTGCCGCCGCGCGGCGCCAGGGAGTGCGCACCTCGCGCAGCCACTCGCGCGCGGCGTCCAGGCGCGGGTCGCCGCGCTCCAGCCAGGGGAACTGCGTGTGCACGCTCTCGTGCGCCATCAGCGCCAGCGCCGGGCAGGAGAGCGCGGCGAGCGGCTCGGGCGTGTGCGCCACGTCGTCCACCACCTCGCCCAGCAACTCGCGGCGGTGCGCGCGCACGGCCGGGGCGGCGCGCGCCTGCCAGTCCGCCTCCATCGCCTCGTTCCAGGTGCCGTAGGTATACGCGCGGTGCCACGCCCGCTCCGCCGCGTCGCCCGCGCCGGGCGGGAGTGGGGGCGGGCGCACCGGGTTGCGCGCCTGGATGCGCCCGATCCCCACGTAGTCGGCCAGCGAGTCGAGGTACACCACGTGCGAAACGCGCTCCGGCGCGGCCGCCGCCACGTGCGTGGCGATGGAGCCGCCCAGCGAATGCCCCACCAGCGCCGCGCGCCCGATCCCCAGCGCGTCGAACACCGAGACCACGTCGGCCGCGAACCGCCCGGCCGTGTAGCCGTGCCCGGGCGTGTCGCTTTCCCCATGGCCGCGAAAGGTGAGCGCGACGGGGCGCAGCCCCCCGCCCAGCGCCGGAGCCAGCGTGCGGAAGACGTGCGCGCTCTGCCCCGCCCCGTGCAGCATCACCACCGGCGGCCCCGCGCCACCCCAGTCCAGCACGTGCAGCCGCACGCCGCCGTCCACGCCGATCCACCGGGGGGCCGGTTCCGCCGCCGTCGTCGTGCGCTTCATCGTCCTCCGGAGCGTGAGAGTGGCCGTGCGGACCCGAACGGCAACGCAGCTCGGTCGATCGCAAGCCGATGAGGTACAGGTACATGGACGACTCGTCGATCACGCGTTGGGGGCGTGGATCGATCGGTCCAGCTGCTGCGATGTGGGAGGTCCTGCGGATGGGAACTGCGACAGGACGCGGCGCGTTCTGGGGATGGTGGCGCCCGCGTGGAGGATGAAGATACCAGCCGTGGCGGCGCTGTCGAGCCCCCGCGCCGGACGAGCCGTCGCGCCCCCGAAGGTCGCCGGAGCGGACGCCCGGCCAGCTGGAACAGGGTGGATGGACGCGGAGCGGCGGAGAAGAGGAGCCGGACGCACAACCGCATCGGCGTTCTGCGTCCGGCCCCTCCTCGCCGCCTCGCGGCCACCGCCAGCACGCGGCGGCGGCGGTCCCGCTCAGCGTTCCGGCAGAGACAGCCGGGTCAAGCCGGGTCGGTGTAGCACGGGCAGCTCCCCGCGTCGGAGATCCGGTGGCACCCGGGCCCGGCAGCGGTGCAGTCGGCCGTGCACGCGCAGGTGCAGTAGTCGAGCGAGTTGTCGCAGCTGTCGTGGCAGGTCTCCACGCACCGCGTGGCGTCGCACGTGTAGCAGCCGCCGGTGCCCAGGAAGGTGGCGTTCCCCTCCACCGTCCCGCGCGCGTCTCCGGCGGGGACGGTGTCGAACGACTCCACCGCCAGCGCGTCGATCTCCAGCTTCAGCTTGGGCATGGTCATGGCCTTTCAGGGTTGGGTGAGATGGAACGCCCGCCCTACGCGCCCCCGCGTGGATGCGGGGCCGCAGGAGGGCTGGAATGGGGCGCAGGACGATCCCCGCCGCGGGATGGCGCGAAGGTGTTCGAGGCGCTGGCCGAAGCCGGCACGCAGGCGCCTCGCGCGCGCGGGCGGCGTCGGTCGGAGCGCCGCCCGCACGGCAGGGTGAGAGCGAGCCAGGCCCGTTCAGCCGGACGTCAATCGCCCGCGGCGTTCAGCATCGGCAGCTGGATCCCCTCGCGGCGGGCGGTCTCGACGGCGGTCTCGTACCCCGCGTCGGCGTGGCGGGCCACGCCCATCCCGGGGTCGTTGGTCAGCACGCGCTCCAGGCGGACGCGCATCTCCGGGGTCCCGTCGGCCACGATCACCTGGCCGGCGTGCAGCGAGTTGCCGATCCCCACCCCGCCGCCGTGGTGGAAGCTGACCCAGCTGGCGCCGCTGGCCACGTTCACCATCGCGTTCAGAATCGCCCAGTCGGCGATGGCGTCGCTCCCGTCCTTCATCCCCTCCGTCTCGCGGAAGGGGCTGGCGACGGAGCCGGTGTCCAGGTGGTCGCGCCCGATCACGATCGGCGCCTTCAGCTCGCCGCGCGCGACCAGATCGTTCAGCGCCACGCCGAACCTGGCCCGCTCGCCCTGCCCCAGCCAGCAGATGCGCGCGGGAAGCCCCTGGAACGCCACCTTCTCGCGGGCGTGGGTGATCCACCGCCGCAGGTGCTCGTCGTGCGGGAACAGCTCCAGCACCAGCTCGTCGGTGCGGTGGATGTCGGCCGGGTCGCCGCTGAGCGCCACCCAGCGGAACGGGCCCTTCCCCTCGCAGAAGAGCGGGCGCACGTACGCGGGGACGAAGCCGGGGAAGGCGAACGCGTCGGCGTAGCCGGCGTCCAGCGCCTGGGTGCGCAGGTTGTTGCCGTAGTCGAAGGTGACGGCGCCGCGGCGCATCATCTCCACCATCGCCTCGCAGTGCGCGCGCATTGACGCCATGCTGCGGCGCTGGTACCCGGCCGGGTCGCGCTCGCGCAGCTCGTCGGCCTCGTCGAGCGACAGCCCGGCGGGGACGTAGCCGGCCAGCGCGTCGTGGGCGCTGGTCTGGTCGGTCAGCGCGTCGGGGGTGATGCCGCGGCGCACCAGCTCGGGGAGCACCTCGGCGCAGTTGCCGACGAGGCCGACGGAGAGCGGGCGGCCCGCGTCGCGCGCCTCGAAGGTCCAGCGCAGCGCCTCGTCCAGGTCGTGCGTCATCCGGTCGCAGTAGCGCGTCTGGATGCGCCGCTCGATGCGCTTCGGATCCACTTCCACGCAGAGAACCGCGCCGTCGTTCATGGTCACCGCCAGCGGCTGCGCGCCGCCCATCCCGCCCATCCCGCCGGTGAGCGTCCACGTCCCCCGCAGGGAGCCGTCGAAGTGCTGGCGGCCGACGGCGGCGAAGGTCTCGTAGGTGCCCTGCAGAATCCCCTGCGTGCCGATGTAGATCCAGCTGCCGGCCGTCATCTGGCCGTACATGGTGAGCCCCACCCGCTCCAGCTCGCGGAACTTCTCCCAGGTGGCCCAGCGGCCGACCAGGTTGGAGTTGGCGATCAGCACGCGCGGCGCCGTGCTGTGCGTGCGGAACACGGCGACCGGCTTGCCGCTCTGCACGATCAGCGTCTCGTCGTCGGCCAGGTTGCGCAGCGTGGCGACGATGGCGTCGAACGCCTCCCAGCTGCGCGCCGCGCGCCCGGTGCCGCCGTAGACGACGAGATCCTCCGGCCGCTCGGCGACGTCCGGATCGAGGTTGTTCATCAGCATGCGCAGCGCGGCCTCCTGCTGCCACCCGCGGCAGGTGATCTCGCTGCCGCGCGGCGCGCGGATGGTCCTGCGCGCCTCCACGGGCGCCTCTGCGATGGTGGTCATGGCTCCAGAGTTCAGTTTGCCTGATCCGGAACGTCCTCCAGCTCGTCGAAATCGCGCAGCAGATCGGCCACGTCGATCGTGAGCACGGGACCATCCGGGATCGGCCGCCAATCGAACGTTCCCGTCACGATCTCCATCTCGAAAGCGTTCGACCCGTTGTTCCGGTGGATTTCGGCCCGCTTGCCGAACCAGTCGAGAATCCAGTACTCGGCCACGCCGAAGTGCGCATACCTCTGTCGCTTGATGCCGCGGTCGCGCGACATCGTGCTCGTGGAAAGAATCTCGACTACCAGGTCGGGCGGCGCCTCCACACCGCGTTTGGAGACGATCGACACCCGGTTGCTCCGGACGAAGATGTAGTCAGGGGCGAGATAGTCGCCTTCGGCGAACAGCACGTCGATCGGGCCCGGGAGCGCGCGGCCCAGGCGGTGCCGCTCCACCCACGGCCGAAGGATATCGCCCAGCCTCGCGGAAACTTCCTGGTGAATCGGATAAGGCGAAGCCGTCACGTACAGTTCTCCCCCGATGACCTCGTAGCGGTTGCCGTCGTCGGGGAGACGAGCGAACTCATCGTACGTCCACCGGCGGGCCACGGGCTGCGTCGACATCAGCACCTCCTGAATTTGCGGCACCCGAAGATCGTCATTCCTCGCCGTCGTAGAGGACCGGGATCAGTTCATCCACCCGCAACGTCAGCGCCGGTCCGCCGGCGATCGGCTGCCAGTCGAAGGTACCCGTCACGATCTCCGTCCGGCGCGCCTTGTCGTCGGTGATGCGGTGTATCTCGATGCGGCGTGCAATGGTATCCACGATCCAGTACTCCGCGACGCCGAAGTGCGCGTAACGTTCGCGCTTGAGCTTGCGGTCGCGCGCGGCGGTCTTTTCGGACAGGACTTCAACCACCAGGTCCGGCGGCCCCTCCGCGCCGCGTTTCCGCAGGATGTGCGTGCGATCGTGCTGTACGAAAATGACGTCAGGGGCGACGTAATCACCCTCTCCGAAGAGCACGTCGTACGGCCCGACGTACACTTCGCCAAGGTTGTACGCGCGCACGAAACCTTCGAGCTCGAACCCGATATTGGTGACGACTCTTTGATGGAGCCGGGTAGGCGACGGCGTCACGTACAATTCTCCCCCGATGACCTCGTAGCGGTTGCCGTCGTCGGGGAGACGAGCGAACTCCTCGTATGTCCACCGCCGGGCTGCGGGCTGCGTCGACATCAGCACCTCCTTGGGACAGCGGAACCGCGTGGGTCGAACGGGAAAGACACCGCCCACGTACGAACTATAACGTGCCGTTATGCTCCGTCCATGCGCTCCGCCAGCACATCGTGTCCGACCAGCGGAGGAAGTATACAAAGAAACGTCCGGCGCCGCACGCTATCCGCCGCAACGTTACGGCGGTCCTACACTTCCGCGCGCCACACCTCCGCCATCACCCCCTCGCGCACCAGCGCACTTGCGGCGGCGATGTCGGGGGCCAGGATGCGGTCGTGGTCGAGCGGGGGGATGCGCTCGCGCACGATCTGGTAGGCGCGCTCCACGCGCAGCCCCGGGCGCAGGGGCTTGCGGAACTCCAGGCCCTGCGCGGCGATCATCAGCTCCAGCCCCAGCACTGTCTCCACGCCGGCGAGGACGCGGCGCAGCTTGAGCGCGCTGGCCATCCCCATGCTCACGTGGTCTTCCTTTCCCGCGCCGGTGGGGATGGAATCGACGGACGCGGGCGCCGCCAGCACCTTGCACTCGTTCACCAGCGCGGCGGCGGTGACCTGCGCGATCATGAAGCCGCTGGACACGCCGGGGTCACGCGTCAGGAAGGGCGGCAGGTCACCCGACAGGTCGGGGTTCACCAGCCGCTCGATGCGCCGCTCGGAAATCGAGGCCAGGTCCGCCAGCGCGATGGCCAGGAAGTCGAGCGCCTGCGCCACCGGCTGCCCGTGGAAGTTGCCGCCGCTGATCACCAGCCCGCCGTCCACGTCCGGAAAGATCAGCGGGTTGTCGGTGGCGCTGTTGGCCTCGGTCTCGAGCACCTGGCGCACGAAGGCGAAGGCGTTGCGCGCGGCGCCGTGCACCTGCGGCATGCAGCGCAGGCTGTACGCGTCCTGCACGCGCGGGTCGCCGTGGCGGTGGCTCTCGCGGATCTCGCTGTCGGCCAGCAGCGCGCGCAGGCGCTCGGCGCTGGCGGCCTGGCCGGGGTGCGGGCGGGCGCGCATGATGGCCGGGTGGAAGGCGTCCGGCGTCCCCCGCAGCGCCTCGAGCGACATCGCCCCCGCGACCTCGGCCGTCTCCACCGCGCGCTCGGCGGCCAGCAGCGCCAGCGCGCCCACGCCGGCCATCACCTGCGTGCCGTTGTTGAGCGCCAGCCCCTCCTTGGCCTGCAGCCGCAGCGGCTCCAGCCCCGCGCGGCGCAGCGCCTCGCCGCCGTCCAGCACCTCGCCGCCGAACTCGGCCTGCCCCTCGCCGAGCAGCACCAGCGCGAGGTGCGAGAGCGGCGCCAGGTCGCCCGACGCGCCCACGGAGCCCTGCTCGGGGATCACGGGATGCACGCCGCGGTTCAGCAGGTCCAGCAGGCGCCGCACCACCACGGGGCGGATGCCGCTGAAGCCGCGGGCGAGCACGTTGGCGCGCAGCAGGGTGATGGCGCGCGTCTCGGCGCGGGTGAGCGGGGCGCCGGTGCCGCAGGCGTGGCTGCGGATCAGGTTCAGCTGCAGTTCCTCGATGCGGTCCAGCGGGATCACCGTCTCGGCCAGCCGCCCGAACCCCGTGGTCACGCCATAGACCACCGCGCCGCGGGCGATCGCGTCTTCCACCACCGCGCGCGAGCGGAGGATGCGCTCCTCCACGCCGGGGGCCAGGCCGACCTCGACCGACGGGTCCGTGGCCACCCGCTCGATGTCTTCCAGCGCCAGCGTGTCGCCGTCGATCTCGATCCGCATCAGGCTCTTTTTCAGAGGGTGTGCAAGAGGGGCGGAAGAATAGCGGGCGCGGCGGGCGGTTTCCACCCCTCCACCGAATCCGCGGATACCACCGTTGAACAGACACTGCTGAAAAGGTCACACGGAGGAACGGAGTGCACCGGAGGAACGGAGAACGTCATCGCGGCTCTCCGCTGCTCCGTTCTTCTCCGTTTCTCCGTGTGACCCAATCAGCAGAGCCGATAGAGCCACTGAATTTCCGGATTCGCGATCAGCCGCCGGTGCAAGGCTGGGCTCGCACATGAACGGCGGCACCCGGCGAGGATCGCTCCCCGCCGGGCGCCGTCGTTTCGCTCCCGTCATCCATCAGATCAGCCGGTCACACCGCGTCGGAGAGCGAGGTGAAGGTGAAGTCGTGGGCCTTCACGGCGGGGACGACGACGGGGCTGCCCACGTCGCCGCTCTCGCTGGCGCTCACGCGCACCGGGGCGCTCATCGCCTCGAGGTTGTTGAGCATGAACACCGGGCTCTCGTTCCAGCGCAGGTTCTTGACCGCGGTGGTGATCTGCCCGTTCTCGATCAGGAAGGTGCCGTCGCGGGTGAGGCCGGTGAACAGGATGGTGCGCGGGTCCACCTGGCGGATGTACCAGAGCCGCGTGACCAGCAGGCCGCGCTCCGTGGAACGGATCATCTCCTCCACGCTGGTGTTACCGCCGCTCATGGCGAAGCCGTCCGGGAAGCCGGTGGGCTGCTTTCCCTGCTTCTGCGCCCAGAAGCGCGAGTAGTTCAGGTTGGCCACCGTCCCGTTCTCGATCCACACCATCCGCCGGTTGGGCAGCCCCTGCCCGTTGAACGAGCTGGCCGGGGCGATGTCGCTGGCCGGGTCGGTCACGATCTGCACCCGCTGGTCCACCACCTTCTCGCCCAGCTTGTTGCCGCCGCCCTGCTTGCTGAAGAACGAGCGCCCCTCGTCGGCCTGGCGGGCGTCCATCGAGAACATCATCAGCTGCACCAGGTTGGCCACGGCGGTGGGCTCCAGGATCACCGTCCACTTGCCGGGCTCCACCGCCTTGGGGTTGCGCGACAGCACCGCCTTGCGGATGGCGCGGTCGCCCAGCTCGGCCGGGTTCAGCCGCGTCCAGTCGTTCTCCCCCACCCCGGCCCACCCCGAGCCCGTCCCGTCGGGCGTGCGGACGGTGGTGGTGAGGTTCGCGGCCGTGCCGGTCTGGTAGGCGAACAGCCCCTTCTTGGTGGCCACCGTCTGCGAGCCGACGATGATGTCCAGGAAGCCGGTGCTGATCAGCCCCTGCCGCTCGGCCGGGCCGGTGATGGCCATCACCGCCTGGGCGCGCTGCTGCGGCGTCAGGTTGGCGGTGGTCTCGAAGAACGCCTTGTTCTGCACGTACTGCTGGGCGGGAAGCTCGCCCAGGTACTCGGGGTCCTCGGGCACCAGCTTCGCCAGCCGCTCGCTGGTCTGCACCACGCTGCGCAGCGACTCGTCGTCGAAGCGGTTGGTGGTGGCGCTGGCCACCTTCTTCCCGAAGGCGCTGGCCACGGTGAGCTGGCCGTCGAAGGCGTCGCCCGCGGTGGAAATCTGGTTGCGGGCGAAGCGGGTGTTGCCGTGCGTGAAGCTCTGGATGTTCACCCGCGCGTCGTCCGCCGTGCTGAACGACAGCGCGCGCCGGGTGATGGCCTCGGCCTCGTCGCGCGAGAGGAATTTCCTGTCGGGCATGGTCGGTTACGCTCTGCGTCCGGTGTTGATGACGTTGACCCGGCGGAAGCGGGCCGCGGGCGAGCCGTGGCTCACGGCGTTCACCTGGCTGGGCTGCCCCTTGCCGTCGAAGAAGGAGCCGCCCACGAAGTACGTGCCGCGCCCGCCCAGCCCGTCCATGCTGTTCCAGAACTCGGGGGTGCGCATCTGGTAGGCTACGTCCTTCAGCAGCCCGGTGATCTTGCCGTCCTTGATCTCCTTGAACACCTGCCCGCCGAACTGCGCGTTGTAGCGCTGCTGGTCGATGCTGAAGCTGCCGTCGCCGTCGATCAGGATCCCGTCCTTCACGTCGGCGATCAGCTCCTCGAGCGTCACGTCGCGCGACGCGTTGGCCAGGAGGTTCACGTTGGGCATGCGCTGGAACTGCACCTCGCTCCAGCTCTGCGCGTAGCTGTTGCCGTGGCTGCGCACCGGGCGCCCCTGCGCGCGGTACCAGTCGGCCAGCCACGGCGCCTGCTCGCGCGTGGTCTGCAGGTCGTTGACGATCCCGTTCTTGATGATCAGGAACTCGTCGGGCTTCACCCCCTCGTCGTCGTAGCCGATGGAGCTGAGGCCGCCCGCGCTGCTCCGCTCGCCCTGGATGTTCATGAAGTCGGGGCCGTAGCGGAACTTGCCCAGGTAGTCCGCCGGGGGACTGACGAACGAGGTGCCCGCGTAGTTGGCCTCGTACCCCATGATGCGGTCCAGCTCGGTGGGGTGCGCGATCGACTCGTGGATGGTGAGCCAGAGGTGGGTGGGAAGGAGGACCAGGTCGTAGCGCCCCGGTTCCACGGGCTTGGCCGTGAGCTTGGCGACCGCCTCCTGCGCCCACCGCTCCGCGCTTTCCACGAAGCGGGAGTTGCGCACGTGCTCGTAGCCCAGGCCGCGGGGCGCCACGTCGGTGCTCTGGCGGGTCTGGAAGTCACCGGTCCCCACCGCGGTGACGTTCATGGTGGGGTACGAGCGGTACAGCGTCTGCTCGATGTAGCTTCCCTCGGTGCTGGCGAAGGTCTTCTCGGCCTTCAGGAAGAACATGTTGGAGTTGACGAAGCGCGCCCCCTGCACCTTGAGCGCCTCGGCGTTGGCGCGCAGCAGCAGGTCCACCTTCTCCTCGATCGGCACGGTGAAGGGGTCCACCTGGATCGGCGAGGTCCACTTCGCGTCGGGGAAGCGCTCGGTGGGCGCCAGCTCCACCGGCCGCTTGTTGGCGGTGGCGTTGGCCCGCGCCTGGGCCACCGCCTCGCGGGCCACGCGCACCACCTCGTCGGGCGTCACCTCGCGGCTGGCGGCGAAGCCCCACGCGCCGTTGGCGAGGACTCGCACGCCGAAGCCGAAGGTGTCGCCGTCGTTGAAGAAGGTGATCTGCCGCTCGCGGGTGCCCAGCGCCTGCTGCCGGTTGCGCGCGATGCGCACGTCGGCATAGGTGGCGCCGGCGGTGCGGGCCGCGTCCAGCGCGCGCATGGCGAGCTGCCTGGTGGCCGGGTCCTGCAGCCAGTCTTCGCGCGGCGGCTGGGCACCGAGCATGCGCGGCAGCAGCGCCTGGCCCGCGGCGGCCCCGGCGGCCAGCGCGGCCCCCTGCAGGACGAAGTCTCTGCGTTTCATGGATGCTCCGGGTGGGGAGGTGAGGGTGACGGTGAGGAAGGTAGAACGGGCGTTCGTCCGCAGCAACGGGTCCGGATACACGGAAGGCGTCCATGGCTGACGCCGCCGCCGGACCCTCCGTCGCCATCGTGGGCGCCGGCCCGGCGGGGCTCTCCGCGGCGTTCGCGCTGGCCCGCGCCGGAGCCGCCGTCACCGTCTTCGAAGCCGCGGGCCACGTGGGCGGGCGGACGTGGACGGACGAGGTAGAGGGGTGCCGGATCGACACCGCGGTCCAGCTCTTCGGTTCGGTCTACACCCGCTTCCTGAGGGTGCTGCGCGAGGCGGGCGCCGGTGCGCTGTGCGAGCGCACCAGCGGGCGCGACGCGCTCTGGCGCGGCGGAAAGGTGCACGAGGTGGTGTACGGGTCGCCCACGTCGATGCTGGCCAGCGGCGCGCTCCCCTTTACGCTCAAGCTGAAGCTGGGCGCGCACTACCTCCCCTTCCTCCACCGCCACGCCGGCGACCTGCGGATGGACGCGCTGCACCGGGCCGCGCAAGCGGGGCTGGACCGCGAGAGCGCCGCCGCGTGGGGCGTGCGCGAGATGGGGCAGCCGTTCGTGGACCTGCTGGCCGACCCGCTCCTCACCACCCTCTACGGCGCCCACGCGAGCGAGACCAGCTCGGGCTTCTACCACGCGCTGGCGCGGCAGGGGATGTCGCTGGAGGTGCTGGCGCTGCGCGGCGGCGCGTCGGGATTCTGCGAGACGCTGGCCTCCGCCGTCCACCACTTCGGCGGCGCCGTGCGCACCGGCGCGGCGGTCCGCGCGGTGCGGGCGGACGCGCACGGCGTCGAGGTCTCCGGGGAGGGATGGGCGGAGCGCTACGACGCGGCCGTGATCGCCGTTCCCGCCCCCGCCGCCCGCGCGCTGGTGGACGGTGTGATGCCGCGCGCCTCGGAATGGTTGGGCGGGGTGATGGTCAGGCCGACCGTGACGATCGGGCTCGTACTCGATCGATCGGTCGGCGTGCGCTGGTTCGGCCTGTCGTACGCGCGCGGAGAGTCGCGGGCGCTGGCCGCGGTCTGCGCGCTGGAGGCAAAGCCCGCGGGGCTGGTGCCGGCCGGCGCCGGCGTGCTCCTCGCCCTTCCGCTGCCGGAGGTCGGCCCCCGGATGATGGACGCCACGCCCGAGCGGGTGCTGGACGCCATCCTCCGCGACCTGCGGGGCCCGTTCCCGCGCATCGACTCCGCCCTCCGCGCCGTCCGCCTGTACCGCTGGGAGCACGGATGGACGGTGTTCCGGCCGGGGTACCTGCAACACCTCGATCGGCTCCATGAGCCCGGCGTGCTGGACGGGCAGCCGCGGCTGGCGCTGGCCGGGGACTACCTCGTGGCGCCGAACGTCGAAGGCGCGGTGGTCAGCGGGCTGCGCGCGGCGGAGCGGGTACTCGCCATACTTGGGCCGGCGGGAGAGTAGGACACAGGCGGCGCGTGGACCACGGACGTGACGCGAGCGGCGGCGGGCGTGGTGCGAGGCGGCGGAATCGCGGTGTCGCACGTAGAATGGAAGCGCCGGTCCGGATACGGCGTCGCCGGTCTCCGGCGGCGGGCGGCTGGACGAACCCGCCGCAGGGGCTGCCACGGAAGTTGAAGCGCCGTAGCGCGTTGAATCCCTTCTCCCCGGTCCACGCTGCGCCTATGACCCCCTCGAACTGTCCGCAGTGCGGCAGCACCCTCAGCGGCACGGCGCGCGTGTGCCCGCACTGCGGCTACCTGGCCCCGGGGGCGCCGGACGCGCAGGTGCCCGGCCAGGAGCGGTCGGGAATCTCCGCCGGGTGGATCATCCTGGGATTCGTGCTGGTGTCCTTGCTGGGCATCAGCCTGCTGGGATGGGGCGTGTACCGATTGCTGGAGCGACTGAACCCACCCGGGCCCCACCGCCCCGCGCCGGTGGTGCAGGTCGACACCAACCCTCGGCCGCCCGCCGTGGATCCCACCGTGCAGCCCACGGTGGCGAGCGAGGAGCCACCGAGCGACCGTCCCGGCTCGCAGCCTCCCGATTCCGGCACCGCGGAGCTGAGCGAGGTGGAGGTCCAGCCCGAGTTGCTGAACCGCGACCGGGTGGCGGCGGAGATGTCGCGCAACTACCCGCCGGCATTGCGCGCCGCGGGCGTCGCGGGAGACGTGACCGTGCAGTTCCGCATCAACACGGCGGGCGGGGTGGACACAAGCACCATCCAGGTTGTCCACTCCTCAAATCCCGCGTTCAGCGACCCGGCGGTGCGGGTGGTGAGGGAGACGCGCTGGCGCCCCGCGCGTATCGGCGGCAGGCCGGTCGCGGTATGGATCACCATCCCCCTCATGTTCGAGACGTTGCACTGACCGATCGGGCCGCCCGGCACCGGATGGTTCCACGCCGGCCCGCCGCCCCCCTGTCGCGCCGATGTCCCGCGCTGTCCGGCCGATGTCCCGGGGCGAGGAGCCGGGGGTCGGGCCGCAATCGTCGCCAAACGGAGGCATCGCAGCCACTTGCGCTGGATGAGCGGCGAAGGCTCGGCGTGTGCAGGCCGACGGCGGCGGGCCCGGACCGCTCTTCTCTCCAACCCGCACCGCTTCTCCGGAGTGGACCGATGAACCTCATCCGCTGGCCGGCGATGCCGGCGCTCGCCGCCGTGGCATCGGTGCTTGCGTGGAGCCCCGCCCACGCACAGAAACGGGGCGACGACCTGCCGGCGAAACCGCCCGGCTTCGTGGGGCGCGGCACGGATTTCAGCGGCCAGGGATCGGTTGCGGACCGCCCCCTGCCGTCAGGGGGCACGTACGAGCTGTCGGCGGTGGACGAGCAGCCCGTGCTGCTGAACCGCGCCGAAGCCGCCCGCGCGATGGCGCACGGATACCCGCCCGAGCTGCGCCGGCAGGGGATCACGGGCACGGTGGTCCTGCGTTTCGTGATCCGGTCCGACGGCACCGCCGACCCGCTCTCGGTGGGCGTGGGGGCCGCCACCAACGCCGCGTTCGTGGCGCCCGCGTCGGACGTGGTCAAGCAGATGCGCTTCCAGCCCGCGAAGGTGCGCGGCGTGCCGGTGCGCGTGTGGGTGACGCTGCCCGTCACCTTCGCGCTCGAGGAGCCGAGGCGCCCGGCCGCGCCGACCGGGCCACCGAAGAGTTGAGCCGTCGCACCGGCGCCCGCATCACGCCGGGTCATCTCCAATCATCCCGACCACCATCCGCGCTCCACGATGATTCTGACGATGAACCGGCGCCGGGCCGCGCTTCTCGCCGCCCTGACCGGCGCCCTGGCGACGGCGGCGAGCCCGGCGCGCGCGCAGGACGCCGCCGCCGCGCAGCCCACGGCCGACAGCGCACACTCGCAGGCGAGGGAGGCATACGAGCTTCCAGACGTGGAGGAGCAGCCCGAACTCCTGAACCGCGCCGACGTGGTGCGATCGATCTCACGGAACTACCCGCGCGAGATGCGGCGCCGGCACCTGACGGGTTCGGTGGGCATCCGCATGCTGGTCGAGCGCGACGGTACCGTCGACTCCGCGACCGTCGCGGCCATGGACAGTACGCAGCCGGGGTTCGCGGCTGCCGCGGTGAAGATCGTGCGGGCGATGCGTTTCAGGCCTGCCCGGGTCGGCGGCCAGCCCGTGCCCGTGTGGGTCATGTTCCCGGTCTCGTTCTGGACGTGGCCCCGCGGGTCGCCGCCGCCCTACAGCCCGCCCCCGCTCGTCCCGTTCCGCGGCCGTGATGGCCCGCCCGTCCTGCGCCGGCCCGAGCCGCCGAAGGGTTGACCCGTCGCACCGGCGCCCGCATCACGCCGGCCACCCGCATCATCACAACCACCCTCTGCGCTTCACGATGATTCTGACGATGAACCGACGCCGAGCCGCACTTCTCGCCGCCCTGGCCGCCGCCCTGGCCGCCGCCCTGGCGGCGGCTGCGAGCCCTGCACGCGCGCAGGACTCCACCGCCACGCACCCCGCCGCGGACTCGGCGCAGGCGCAGACGCCCCGCGCGTACGAGCTCGCGGACGTGGAGGCGCAGCCGGAGCTTCGCAACCGCGCCGAGGCGACCGCCCTGGTCAGCCGCTACTATCCGCGCGAGATGCGGCGCCGGGGCGAAACGGGCGTCGTGACGGTCCGCTTCCTGATCCTGCGCGACGGCACGGTGGACAGCACCAACGTGGTGGTCCAGAGCGCCCCCAACGAGGAGTTCGGAGAGGCCGCCGCGCGCGTGGTGCAGCACATGCGCTTCAGGCCGGCCCGGGTCCGCCGCCAGCCGGTCCCGGTGTGGGTCGTGCTCCCGATCTTGTTCCAGCCGGAGGGCGGTGCCGCCCCGTCGCCTGACGTGCCCCCGCCCTCCGGCACGGCGCCGCGGCCGTGAGTCTCCGCCGGGGGCGCGGACGTGCGCCCCCGCGGCCTCTCCGCGATGCGGTCCGGCGATCATCCATTCGACGGCATCCATGCAACCGGCCCCGGCGCGCGCTCGCCGGGGCCGGTTCCGTTTTCGGGAGATGGCATCGCGCCGGGACGCGGGGTAGATTCCGCGCCTCGCATCCCCCGAGCCACGAAAGAGGTTGACGATCCACACGATGGCCGCCACCGCGCCCGAGCTGCACGACCCCGATCTCTGGTGCCCGCTCACCGACGCCCAGCGCCGCGAGACGCTGGCGCGCGCCGTCCACGAAGCGCTGCGCGACGCGCCGGGGGTGAAGGGGGCGCGCATCGAGGTGGGCCCCGTGGAGCGGCCGTACGACTACACCGCGGTGGTGGAGACCGACGTGGGCGACCTGCGCACCCCGCTCTGGTCGCACGCCCGGGCCACCATCTTCTGCGACCCGTCGATCCACCCCGCCAACCGGAGACAGCTCGCCCCCGCGCTGGAGGTGGAGCGCGCGGCCGAGCGGCTGCGGCGCAGGCTGGCGGTGCCGTTCACGCTGGAAACGCGTGGGCTCACGCTCACACTGCACCCCGAGCCGGGGGTGGAGCGCACCTGGACCGCCGAGCGCAGCCGCTTCCGCAACCGCACCGCGGTCACCCGCGAAGACGTGGTGACCGCGAAGGCCGAGGACGGCGACGTGCGCGACCTGCTGGCGCACTTCTACACCGGCCCCTCGCTGCGCGCGGTGGCGCACGACGGCACGCCGTTCCTCCTTCCCGCGCAGGTGGAGGCCGAGGGGCGGCTGGTGACGCTGTGCGAGCGCTGCGGGACGTGGCGGGAAGGCGCCGCCGCGGAGTGCCCCGGCTGCGGCGGCCCGGCCGAGGTGGTGCTCGCCTCGCGCCCGCCGAAACGGACGGGGTGACGAGGAGGTTCGGAGTGCTGCCGGTCGAGGCGGCACCCGTGCGTCGCGACATGCTTTCGGATGATGAGCGGTCTCCCGCAACAACCCGCCGCGGCGCGGACTACGTCTCAGGCAGGTCCGGCGCGGTGCGGCGGATGGCGAGGATGGCGTCGACCAGCTCGTCGGGGGGGTCGGCCAGGTCCGGCTCGGCGAAGGCGTCCTTCTCCAGCTCTACGGTGCGGCGGTAGCTGTCCACGTAGGCGCGGCACGAGGGGCACAGCGACAGGTGGCGCTCGAAGGCCGAGGTGCGCATCGGGTCCAGCTCGCCGGCGTGGAACTCGTCCAGGAACTCGTAGACCTCGCGGCAGGTGGGAAGGGTGCTCATGCCCGCTCCCCCCGCATCCAGGGGTCCAGCAGGGTGCGCAGCGCCTGCCGCGCGCGGTGCAGACGGACCTTCACCGCGCCGGGGGTGATGCCCAGCGCCTCGGCCGCCTCGTCGGTGGTGAGCTCCTCGATGTCGCGCAGGACCAGCACGGTGCGGTGGGTTTCGGGAAGGCGGTCGATGGCCTGGCGCACCCGCTCGCGCACCTCGCGGCGCTCGGGGCCTGCGTCGGCGGGCCAGGGCGCGGCGGGCTCGGCGGCGTGGCCGTCCTCCACGAAGCGGGGAAGCCACTCGTCCAGGCTCACCTCGTCGGCGCCGGCGCGGGCGCGCAGGCGAGCCAGCGCGGCGTTCACGGCGATGCGGTACAGCCACGTTCCCAGCCGGCTCTCGCCGCGGAAATTCGGCAGGCCCCGGAAGGCGGCCACGAACGCGTCCTGCACGGCGTCGCGCGCCTCGTCGTCGGAGTGGAGAAGGCGCCGGGCCACGCGCAGGAGGATCGGCGTCTGCTCGCGCACCAGCCGCTCGTACGCCGCCTCGTCGCCCGCGCGGAGGCGCGCGAGCAGCTCGGCCTGCGGGTCGGCGGCGGGCGGTGCGGGTTGCACGGGCAGGTGCGCGCGGCGCGGGAGGTGGCGCGCGCGGCGGCGCGCCGGCGGCCCGGACGCCCCGGGCCTGAAAGGGAACAGATACGCTCGCGGGTACGGCATGCGCAACGGGCCCGGTGGGGGGGAATCGTCCTTGCCCGGGAGATTCGCGCCCGGGCGGTTGGAACCGCGGCAACGACGGCACCAGGTCCCCAGGGGCGGCGCCGGCGCGGCGGGTTGAAACCCGCCGCTGGAACTTCGGAAAGTCCGCCTTCGCGGACTGCACCCGAGCGCCGCTTGCGAAGCAAAGCTCGGCCCGGGGGCAAAGCGGGGGGCGCTGTTCCGTTGCTGGCCGGTTCGGTGCGAAATGGCAGCCTCGCGAATGGACTTTCGGGTGAGATGCGGGGCGGCGGTGGCGGGTTACTGGCGGTGGGTTGTGGAGGGTGTGAGGCAGGGGCGATCGTGGTGGCTCGTCGAGCTACAATCTCATCGCCGCCACGCGCCGGCGGGTTGAAACCCGCCGCTGAAACTTCGGGAAGTCCGCCTTCGCGGACTGCGCCATGACGTGCTGGCGCGAGCGGCCACGCCCGGAGCCCCCCCATGCCCCCGAACACCGGAAGCCACGCCGAACTGTACGTGCACCTGGTCTGGTCCACCTGGGACCGGGTTCCGCTTCTTTCCGGCGAAGTGCGGGATTCAGCCTATCGCAGGCTCCACGACGAATGCCGGCGGATGGGGGTGGAGGTGATGGCGATCGGCGGCGTGGAGGACCACGTACACCTGCTGGTGCGGATGCCGGCCGCGCTGTCGATCGCGGCGCTCGCCAAGCAGTTGAAAGGCGCCACGTCGCACGCACTGAACGCCGGATCGGGAAACCGTCCCTTCTTCCGGTGGCAGGGCGGGTACGGCGCGTTCAGCGTCTCACGGCAGCACGTGGAGCGCATCCGGCAGTACGTGCTCAACCAGCCTGAACACCACGCCCGCGGGCGCATTGCGGATTTCCTGGAGCCGCAAACGTCGTGTGCGGCACACCACGCCGCTCGCACCGAAACCGCGCCCGCAGTCCGCGAAGGCGGACTTCCCGAAGTTCCAGCGGCGGGTTTCAAACCGCCGTCGCGGCGCGACACCGCGCGGTAACGACGGCGCCACACCGCGCCGTATCACAGTCCACGAGATGGTTGCAACCTTGTCCGGAATGACCCAACCACCCTCCGGCGGCGCCACGCACCTGGAGTGCACGCGCTGCGGCGCCACCTACCCCTCCGAGCAGCCGCACCGCCTGTCGCCGTGCTGCGAGAAGCCGCTGTACCCGCGCTACGACCTCGGCGCGATCCGCGGCCGCGTCCGGCGCGAGGATCTCGCCTCCCGGTCCGCGGACCTGTGGCGGTACGCGGAGCTGCTGCCGGTGCGCGATCCCCGCAACGCCATCCGGCTGGGCGAGGGGTGGACGCCGCTGGTCGAGACGCCTCGTCTGGCCGGCCGGCTGGGCGTCTCCCAGGTGTGGATCAAGGACGAGGGGCAGAACCCCACCGCCTCCTTCAAGGCGCGCGGCCTGTGCCTGGCCGTGTCGCGGGCGAAGGAGCTGGGGATCGATGAGGTCGCGCTCCCCAGCGCCGGCAACGCGGGGAGCGCCACGGCCGCCTACGCCGCCGCCGCCGGGATGCGCGCCCACGTGGTGATCCCCCGCGACACGCCGCAGGCGATCGTGGACGAGATGCGCGCGCTGGGGGCCCACGTGGAGCTGATCGACGGGCTGATCACCGACTGCGCCGTGCGCGTGGCCCAGGGCGCGCGCGAGCACGGCTGGTTCGACCTGTCCACCCTCAAGGAGCCGTACCGGGTGGAGGGGAAGAAGACGATGGGGTACGAGGTGGCCGAGCAGCTGGGATGGACGCTCCCCGACGTGATCGTGTACCCCACCGGCGGCGGCACCGGCCTGGTGGGGATGTGGAAGGCGTTCGACGAGATGGAGGCGCTCGGCTGGATCGGCCCCGAGCGCCCGCGCATGGTCTCGGTGCAGGCCGCCGGCTGCGCCCCCATCGTCCGCGCCTGGGAGGCGGGCTCGGCGTACGCGGCGCCGTGGGAGAACGCGCACACCTACGCGTCGGGGCTGCGCGTGCCCCGCGCCGTGGGCGACTTCCTGATGCTGGACGCCATCCGCTCGTCCCGCGGCGCCGCCGTCGCCGTGGCCGACGAGGAGATGCGCCGCTGGACGCCGGTGGTGGGCGCCGACACCGGGATCTTCTGCGCCCCCGAGGGCGCCGCCACCGCCGCCGCCGTGCACCGCCTGCGCGACAGCGGCTGGATCCGCGAGAGCGACCGCGTCGTTCTCTTCAACACCGGCAGCGGCCTCAAGTACGTCGGGATGTAGAAAAGCCCGGAAAAGAGCAAAACGGCTCGCAGTTTGTCGATGCCTGGATGCCGGAGATAAAGCGCGAGCCCCGCCGTCGGAGCGTGACGGCGGGGCCCGGGTCGATCCAGCGGTCGGCGTGCGCCTACCTGGTGCGGACGATGTTGATGGTCACGCCGGCCGGGCCCTCGACCGACGCGATGTCGGAGCGGATCTCGGGCGCTACGTAGCCCGGGCGCAGCCGCGCGGCGATGCGCCGCGAGCGCAGGCGCAGCTCCAGCTCGCGGCTGCCGCCGCGCATCGTCTGCGGGTCCAGGCCGTCCAGCGGGAAGAGCACGCTGGCCACGGGCGCGCGCACCGGGGTGGGCGGACCGATCGGGGCGATCACGCCGGTGGCCGTCACCGACAGCGAGATGGTGGCGCCCATGGTGGACGAGCCGTAGAAGGGGATCGCCACGTACTCGGCCCCCGTGGCCCCGCCCGCCAGGCAGAAGCCCGTGCCCGCGTTGAGCGTGACCTGCTGCACCTGCCCCACCGCCAGCGTGGTGGCCGTGCACGCCGGCGCCGTGCCGCCCGACTGCACGAAGCGCACGTCGGCGGTGGCGGCGGGCGCCACGCCGAACTTGTAGTACGCCGCCGAGCCCGACATCACCGTGACCGCCGTGGTGCCGGGGCCCAGCGTGGCCACCCGCAGGGGGTAGACGTGCGCCGAGGTGCCGTTCACGAAGATGCTGCGGTGGTTCCAGCTGGGCTCCTGGAACAGGGTGGTGGTGGCCACCGCGTCGTCGGTGTAGGTCGTCACCGCCCAGTCACGCGCCCAGGTCATGGGGTCCACGCCCAGCACGTTCTGCAGGTTGGCGATCCCCGAGGTGCTGGAGTTGACCAGCGCGAACCACAGCGCCTGCTGGTTGCCGCCCTTGCGGTCGGCCAGGTAGCGCAGCAGCCACCAGGTGGCGCCGCGCGTCTCCAGCTCGTCGTTGTTGGCGATCGGCGAGTTGTTCTGCGGGTCCTGCAGGTACAGGCTCAGGCGGCCCAGGTTGTTGTCCTGGTACTCGGCGAAGTTGTTGAACTGCGCCTGCGTGCCCAGCGTCTGCGTGGCGTTCAGGTTCTGCCCCGGCGCGTACCCGCTCTTGGCGTAGTACGCCAGCTCCTCGGCGACGTGCGACAGCCCCTCGTCCAGCCAGATCACCTCGTCGGCCTGCACGTTGTTCACGTAGAAGCGGCGCGACGCGTTGATCAGGTGCTGCAACTCGTGCGGGAAGGTGCTGAGGGTGTTCTCGCGCACGTACGCCTTGTTGCGCACGTGGGTGTTGATGGTGCCCGCCGAGTCCACCGCGAGCGTGTAGAAGATCTCGGCCACGTTGCTGGTGGGGCAGGCGATGAACCCGTTCTGCGGCGTGCGCCGGTACAGGTCGCGCGGGTAGAAGAAGCCGCCGTACACGTAGTTGGCGCCCGCCGGGGTCAGCTCGTTCACCGCGCGGGTGAACAGGACGATCACCTTGCCGTTGCCGTCGATGTCGGTGGGCGTGCCGAAGTTGGCCACGTCGGTCTGGTACGCCACCGCCTCGAACTCGTTGCCGAGCGCCTGGTACTCGGCGTTGGTGAAGCCGCCGGCGGGGTTCTGCGTGTCCTCGTACACCTCCACGTGCGCGGTGCTGGCCACCAGCCGGCTCAGGTGGTACTGCGGGTTGGCGCACCCGGTCTCGTCGGTGCTTTCCACGTTGAAGGTGCGGAAGTTGGACCCCTGCAGCACGTTGATGGCGACCGTGGCCGTCTGGCCGCCCGCCTTGGCGGTGATCACGGCCGAGCCCACCGACACCGCGGTCACCTTGCCGCTGCTGTTGACCGTGGCCACCGACGAGTTGCTGCTCGTGTACTTGGGCGAGACGGCGACCTGGTCGTCTTGCGACTGGGCGTCGGTGGGAAGGCCCACGGCGCTCAGGTGCACGGTGTCGCCCACCGCCAGGTAGTAGGTGCTGGGCTCCACCACCAGCTTGGTGAGCCGGGGCCCCGAGCCGGTGGAGTCCTTGCAGGCCGCCAGGCCCAGCGCCGCGAACAGCACTGCGGGCAGAATGCGCTTCATGGATGGGTTCAGCAGAGGGTGACGGTGAGCCGGGCGGCGGCCGTGCCGCGGGCATCTACAACGTGCGAGGCCGCTCCTGTGGGACAACTCCCACCCGCGCGGGAGCGGCGCGGGGCCCGGGCGCTGCCCCCAAGTGTAGGAGCGCGGGCCCCAAAACGAAAGCCGAGCGGTCCCCCATTCGCGTTCCGGTGGATCGCATCGCGTTGCGGTGGAAGGAGTTGTACGCATCCCGCCCGGCCGGGTTCCGCCCCGGGGCGCGCGGGTGTCGCCGCCCGCCGCGCGCGGTGCTATCTTGCCGCCGCCCGGCCGCCCCGCGGCGGCCCGAACCACGCCAGCGAGACCGAACACCGCCATGCCCGACCGCCCGGTGCGCCACTTCACGCAGATCCCCGACTTCAGCCGCGACGAGCTGCTCGCCACCCTCGAGCTGGCCGCCCGGCTCAAGCGCGGGCAGGGCCCGCACAGGCCGCTGAACGGCAAATCGCTCGCCATGATCTTCACCAAGAGCTCCACCCGCACGCGGGTGAGCTTCGAGGTGGGCACCTTCCAGCTGGGCGGCCACGCGCTCTTCCTTTCCTCGCGCGACATCCAGCTGGGCCGCGGCGAGCCGATCCGCGACACCGCCCGCGTCCTGTCGCGCTACGTGGACGGCATCATGATCCGCACTTTCGCGCAACCCGACGTGGACGACCTGGCGCGTTTCGGCACGGTGCCGGTGATCAACGGCCTCACCGACCTGCTGCACCCCTGCCAGATCATGGCCGACCTGCAGACCATCCAGGAAAGCTTCGGCCCCGAGCTGCGCGGGGTGAAGGTGGCCTGGGTGGGCGACGGGAACAACATGGCCAACTCGTGGCTGAACGCCGCCTGGCGCCTGGGCTTCGAGCTCCGCCTGGCCGTCCCCGAGGGGTACGATCCGGACCCGGAGATCCTGGCCCGCGCCCAGCGGGAGACGAAGGTCGTGGTCACCCGCGACCCCCGCGAAGCCGTGGAAGGCGCCGACGTGGTGAACACCGACGTCTGGGCCAGCATGGGCCAGGAGGAAGAGGCCGAGAAGCGCATCCGCGACTTCCAGGGCTACATCGTGGACGAGTCGCTGATGGGCCGCGCCTCGCAACGGTCGATCTTCCTGCACTGCCTCCCCGCGCACCGCGGCGAAGAGGTGGCCGACGAGGTGATCGAGGGCCCGCGCAGCCGCGTGTTCGACGAGGCCGAGAACCGCCTGCACGCCCAGAAGGCGATCATGGTGCGGCTGATGGCCCCCGAGGCGGACGGCGCCGGCTCGTAACCCCGCGTACCGGAGACACTTCTCCGGCGCGACACCCTGTCGGGAAGGACGAGAGGCCCCTCCCGCGCGTCACGCGCGGGAGGGGTTTTCGTGCGGACGGGGATCGGCGCGGGCCGCGGCGGGGACGGCCCTCTCCCCCGGCCGCTCCCCCAAAAACTGCCCTGGGGGGAGGGGGAGAGTCTCGTCTCGCGCCGATGATCGTGGCTCGCTCCGGTGGTTGCGTGGGAGTCCGCGAAAGCGGACTTGGGGTGGATCAGCGGCGGGTTTCAACCCGCCGTAACCGGCGCCGCGGCAAGACCTTGCGTGAGGGATGCGCGCCCGGAGGGCCGGGACGCCGCCGCGCGCGCGAGGGTTCGACGGAGCGGGGGGATGGCTGGCGCGGCGGGGGCCCGGCGCCGTTGGCAACGGCGGTATCGTTGCCTACGGCGCGCGCAGCCCGGCCCGGAGCGCAGCGGAGGGACACGCCCAACCCTTGCACTTCAATCGCCGGACGCGCGCTGGACGAAGATTGCAGCGCGCTGGGGCGGCCCGTATCTTCCGCGCCGTCCAACGCCGACCTCTATCCTGAAGAAGCAGATACAGACGATGGCCGACCGCATCCTTCCGGTTCTCCACCAGCCGCCGCTGCCGCGCGAGCGGATGATCGTGGCCGACGCGCCCAACGACGCGACGGAGATGGACGTGGTGATCGTGGGCGCCGGCCCCGCCGGCCTCAGCTGCGCCATCCATCTGGCCAACCTGGCGAAGCAGGACGGCGAGCTGGCCGGCCTGCAGATCGCCGTGCTCGACAAGGCGGCGTCGCTGGGCGAGCACAACCTTTCCGGCGCCGTGGTGAACCCGCGCGCCTTCCGCGAGCTCTTCCCGGACCTGAAGGACACCGACTTCCCCTTCCGCACCGAGGTGAAGACGGAGCAGGTGCTGCTGCTGACCGAGACGGGGCAGTTCCGCCTTCCCACGCCGCCGCCGATGAAGAACCACGGCAACTACATCGGCAGCATCTGCGAGATGGTGAAGTGGCTGGGGCAGAAGGCCGAGGAGCTGGAGATCAACGTCCTTCCCGGCTTCCCGGCCGACTCCCTTCTCGTCGACGGCCAAAAGGTGATCGGCTGCCGCACCACGCCGTCGGGGCTGAAGCGCGACGGCACCCCCGGCCCCGGCGCCGAGGAGCCCACCGACCTCACCGCGAAGGTCACCGTCCTGGCGGAAGGGACGCGCGGGCCGCTGGGGCAGGCGTACCGCGAGTGGCAGAACATCGGCTCCGACAACCCGCAGATCTTCGCGCTGGGCGTGAAGGAGCTGTGGGAGACGAAGGTGCCGCTCGACGGGATCGTGCACACGCTGGGGTGGCCGCTCCCGCGCGACGCCTTCGGCGGCAGCTTCATGTACGCGCTGGAGCCGAACCTGGTCGCCATCGGCCTCGTTGTCGGCCTGGACTACCGGCAGACGTCGCTGGACGTGCACCAGCTGCTGCAGCGGATGAAGCAGCACCCGTTCTTCCGGAAGTACCTGGAGGGCGGCGAGATGGTGGAGTGGGGGGCCAAGACGATCCCCGAGGGCGGCTTCTACGCCCTGCCCAGGCGGCGCACCGGCGACGGGCTGGTGATGGTGGGCGACACCGTCGGCCTCGTCGACGTCCCGTCGCTGAAGGGGATCCACTATGCGATGCAGAGCGGGATCTACGCGGCGCGCGCCATCTTCGACGGGCTCAAGCAGGGCGACACCTCGGCCGCGTCGCTGGCGGCGTACGACCGGCAGCTGGACAACAGCTACGTCGTCGCCGACCTGAAGCGCACGCGCAACATGCGGCTGGCGTTCAAGAGCGGCTTCTTCGTGGGCGGCTTCAAGGCGGGGCTGATGACGCTGACGGGCGGCAAGTTCCCCGGCGGCAAGATCGACATGCACGCGGATGCCCAGGCCGAGCGCGCGGTGACGCCCGACACGCCCTTCATCCCCGACAACCGGCTCACCTTCAGCAAGGTGGACGCGGTGTTCAAGAGCGGGAACCAGACCCGCGACGACATCCCCAGCCACCTGGTGGTGGGCAAGGACGTGAGCGGCGAGGTGGCCGACTTCTACAGCCACGTCTGCCCCGCCGGCGTGTACGAGCGCAGCGGCGACACGCTGGTGGTGAACGCGCCCAACTGCATCGACTGCAAGGCCACGGACGTGGTCGGCCCGCGCTGGACGCCGCGCGAGGGCGGCAGCGGCCCCGCCTACAAGCGGATGTGAACGGTCGCGACGATCGGGGGGGACGTGAGACGAGGAGCAGAGGACCCGGCGCGTGTCCTCTGCTCCTCGTCTCGTTCAAGCCTTCCAAACTGCTGGTCTCTCACGGAAGAACGGAGGAACGGAAACAGCGGGAGTCCGTGCCGTTTCCGTTCTTCCGTTCCTCCGTGAGAGCCCCCTGCCGTTGCATTTTCCGCGACGCGGCCGCTCCGCGAGCCACCCTTGAGTGGGTGATCGATGACGAAGGACTCGAATCGCCCGGCGGACGGCGTTCGTAGCTCGTACCGGCAACTGGCCGCGGAGTACGACCGCCGCTGGGCCAGGTACAACCGCCGCAGCCTGGCCCTGCTGCGCCCCTTCCTGGCCGATCGAGACGCGGGGACGCTGCTGGACCTGGCCTGCGGCACCGCCAACCTCGTCCCGCTGCTGGCCGGGTGGGGCACCCGCGTGGACCGCTACCTGGGCGCGGACCTCTCGCCGGAGATGCTGGCCCGCGCCGCCCTCCGCGCCGGCCGCGCCCCCTTTCCCGCCGCGCTCCTGGCCGCGGACGCCGCCGCCATCCCGCTGCGCGACGCGTCCGCCGACACCCTGGTCTCCGCCTCCGCCCTGCACGACTGGGCCGACCCCGCCGCCGTGCTGGCCGAAGCGCGCCGCGTCCTGCGCCCCGGCGGCCGCCTGCTGCTGCTGGACTGGTCGCGCGGGCGGGCGACGATGAAGGCGCTGAACCTTGCGCTGCGCATCCGTCGAAATCCGTTCCACCGCATGTACTCCGCGGACGAGGCCGAATCCCTGCTCGCCGCCGCCGGCTTCCGCGTCGTCGCCCAGGAACGGCGCGCGATCACCTGGATGTGGGAGATGATGGTGTTGGAGGCGATCCGGCCCGGAGCCTGATCCATCGGGAAACGGGCGGTTGAAACCGCGGCAACCACGGCCCAAAGTCCGCCTTCGCGGACTCCCGCTCCAGCATCCGTGCGCTTCGACGATCCCGGCGTCACAACGATCGCCCCTGCCATTCTCCCTCTCCCCCCAGGCAGTTTTGGGGGGAGAGGGCCGGGGAGAGGGGGGGCCACCCCGCGGCATGCGCCACACCCGCCTGCCCGCGCGGATCCCCACGTGGGAGTCCGCGAAGGCGGACTTCGGGCCGTTGTTGCTGCGGATTTATCCGCCGAGTGACTCGGGCCGAACCATCGACCGATCACGCCGGACATTCCCATCATCCCCACCGCCGTTGTCCTCGCCCCGCTCCGTTGCCTAGATTCCACCCAATCCGCCGGCACGCTCCCCACGTACACGCCCTGCATCGCCGCGGCACCCCGGCCGCGCCGCTCAACGCCGCTCCGCGCACGCACCGCCATGGCGCACGCACAGGCACAGCCCGGCATCGATCCGCGCAACCTCATCACGCCCGAGAGCTTTCACGTGGCGCCGCACCTGCTGGGGCTGCCGCTGGCCTCGCCCAGCCGGCGCCTGGCGGCCATCCTGCTGGACCTGCTCTTCGTCTCCATCCTGGCCAACGTGGGCGGCAAGACGCTGTTCGCCCTGTCGATGGCGTTCGCGTTCTTCTGGTTCGCGGGAAAGCGGCTGGGCAGCCAGGGCGGCTTCTTCTCGCGCTCGGCGCGGGCCGCGTTCCGCGGCGTGGGCGCGCTGATGCTGTTCATCGGCTGCATGGCGCTGTGGAGCAAGGTCAAGCCCCGGCTGGCCGGCAACGACGAGGGCGACGGCGACGAGCGCCCCGTCTCCACCGCGTCCGTCACCGGGCAGCGGAGCGGGAACCCGCAAGGCGGGGTGCCGGTCACGCAGATCGTGCGCGGCGGCATCGCGCTGCACGCCCTGGAGAACGCGAAGGACTCGGCCAGCGCCCACGCCGCCACCCTGGCCGCGGTCGCCGCCGGCCGCAGGCTGGGGATGACGGACGCCCACCTGCGCCAGGAGCTGCTGACCGAGAGTGCCGGGAAGTCCCCCCGGGTGCAGGCCGGCGTGCGCGCCGCGGTCCCGCCGCCCGAAACGCTCCCCGCCGCCAGGGGCGACTCCGCGAAGGCCGACACGGTGCCGACCATCCCCGACTCGATCGCGGCGGCGTACGTCACGGCCGTGCGCGGCGGCGACGGCGCGCTCGCCGAGGTGTTGCGCCCGAAGCTTGCTTCCACCTTCGCCCGTGACTCGCTGGACGAGCTGCGCGGGCGGGTGGACGAGCTGGAACGCTCGAAGGGCGAGGTCGAACGCGAGAAGGAACGGCTCGAGAAGCGGGGGCTGCTGGCCACGCTGCTGGAATGGCTCGACGACCTGGGGATCGGATTCGGGTGGAGCGCACTCTATTTCACCTTCTTCACGGCGATGTTGAAGGGCCAGACGCCGGGGAAGAAGCTGTTCGGCATCCGCGTGCTGCGGCTGGACGGGCTGCCGATGACGCTGTGGGCCAGCTTCGAGCGCTACGGCGGCTACGCGGCCGGCCTGTTCACCGGCCTCACCGGCTACATGCAGGTGTACTGGGACCGCAACCGCCAGGCGGTGCAGGACAAGATCAGCGAGACGGTGGTGATCCGCGACCGCGGCCTGCCGCTCCCCGTGGCCGGCCCGCGCCCCGCGCCGCATCCGTTCTCGCCCTACGGCCCGCCGCCGCCGCCGTACGGGCAGGGTCCGTCGGGTCTGGGACCGTACGGGCCGCAGGGCCCGCCCGCCGCGCCGCCCTACCCGCCGCGCCCGCCCGCCGGCGTCGGCACGCCGTGAGCCGGAGAGCGCGCCCATGCTGAACTGGCCGGACTGGGTCGACTGGCCGTGGTGGATCTCGTTCTTCTTCATCCTGGGCGTGCTGTCGCTCGCGTGGGCGTTCGCCACCATGTTCCTGGCGCTGGGCCGCCGCCCCCGCCGGCTCACCCTGTACGACCGCCCCACGCCCGGCACCGCGCGCTTCCTGGACAGCCTCTCGGGCCTGCTGAACGAGCCGCTGCAGAGTGGCGGCTCGGCGAAGCTGCTGAACAACGGCGACCAGATCTTCCCCGCCATCCTGGCCGCGCTCCGGAAGGCCGAGAAGACCATCAACTTCATGACCTACATCTGGGAGAAGGGCGAGGTAAGCGACCAGGTGATCGAGGTGCTGGTGGAGCGGGCGAAGGCGGGGGTGAAGGTGCGGGTGATGCTGGACGGGATGGGGGCGTGGCGGGCGCCGCACCGCTCCTTCCGCGAGCTCTCGGCGGCGGGGGGGCGGGTGCGCTGGTTCAACCCCTTCCGCATCGGCAAGCTCACGGCGTTCTACCGGCGCAACCACCGGCGGGCCATCGTGGTGGACGGGAAGGTGGCATTCACCGGCGGCGCCAGCGTGGGCGACAAGTGGCAGGGAAACGCGCAGGACAGGGACCACTGGCGCGACGTGATGGTGGAGGTGCGGGGGTGCCTGGCCGTGAACCTCCAGAGCGCCTTCACCCAGCTGTGGGCCAACAGCACGGGCGAGATCCTGCTGGGCCCCGAGTACTTCCCCGACAGCGAGCAGGCCGCCCGAACCCCGGGCGGAGAGGGGATCTCGCGCCACATCACCGTGATCAGCTCGCCCGCGGAAGCCAGCCACCCGCTGCGGCTCTTCTACTGGACCTCGTTCTCCTGCGCGCGCGAGTCCATCTACCTCACCAGCGCCTACTTCGTCCCCGACCGCGACATGCGCCGCGCGCTGGCCGAGCGCGCCCGCGCCGGCGTGGACGTGCGCCTGCTCCTTCCCAACAAGTACACCGACGTCAAGATCGTCCGCCTGGCGGGGCACTTCTACTTCCGCGGGCTGCTGGAGGCGGGGGTGCGGATCTACGAGTACCAGCAGACGATGATGCACACCAAGGCGCTGGTGATCGACGGGATCTGGGGGATCGTCGGCAGCGCCAACATGGACATCCGCAGCAAGGAGCTGAACCAGGAGGCGGTGATCGGGATCTCGGACAAGGGGTTCGCCACCGAGCTCACCGACACCTTCTTCGCCGATTTGGAGCAGAGCCGCGAGATCAGGCTCCCCGAGTGGAAGCGCCGCCCGATCCTGGCCCGCGCGCTGGAGCGGATCGTGGTGCTGTTCGAGGAGCAGTATTGATCGCCCGCGCCGGCATTCGCCCGGGCGGCTGAAGCCACGGCTACGACGACGGGATGCCTCGCAAACCGGGCGAGGCTGCGAGGCTGGATCCGTGCGTCCGGCGGGCTCCCGCTCCGGCTCGAAGGATCGATCCTTCAGTCGCTCAGGCTCCTTCAGGATGACATGTCCGGGGCATGAGTGAGGGATACGACGAGCGCAAAATCCGAAAAAACACCCCCTCCCCCAGGCAGTTTTGGGGGGAGGGGGTGGCGAGCCTTGCGAGCCGGGGGAGAGGGCCAGCGGCGCCTACTCCCCCGGCTGCATCTCGGGCAGCGTGGGCGGCTTGAGCAGGGTGACGGCGGCTTCGCGCACGCCGTGGCCCTCGACGGCGGTGACTTCGAAGCGGACGTCGTCGTACTCCACCACGTCGCCGACCAGGGGGGGGCGGCCCAGGCGGTCGAGCACCAGGCCGCTGACGCTGTCCACCTCCTCGTGCTCCAGCACCACGCCCAGGAACTCGCCCACCTCTTCCACCCGCACGGTGCCGGTGACGATCGCGCGGCCGCGGCCGTCGCGGAACATGTCGGGGCGGCGGCCGCCGCTCTCCTCGATGTCGCCCACCACCTCCTCGAACATGTCCTCGATGGTCACGATCCCGGCGGTGCCGCCGTGCTCGTCCATCACCACCGCCAGCTGCGTCCTGGCCGCCCGCAGCGCGCCGATCACCGCGTCGATGTCGGCCGTCTCGGGGACGTAGGGCACCGGCCGCGCGTCGGCCACGTGCACCGCGCGGCGGTTCCTCAGTCTCCGGAACAGGTCCTTGATGTGGACCATGCCGACGATGTGGTCCAGGTCGTCCTGGTAGATCGGGTAGCGGGTGTGCGGGTGCCGGCGGACGATCTCCACCACCTGGTCGAACGGCGTCCCCACCTCGAGCCCCACGACGCGGACGCGCGGCACCATCACCTCCCCCGCGGTCAATTCCCCGAAGTCCAACAGCTCCTGCACGACGGCCGCGCTCTCGCGGCGCAGCATCCCGCCCGCCTGGCTCTCGCGGACGATGTAGCGCAGCTCTTCCGGCGTCCGCACGTGCTCGTGGCTGAGCGCCTGCCGGTCGATCCCGAACACCTTGAGCAGCCCGTTCCCCGCGAAGGAGAGCACCCGGATCAGCGGCAGGGCGATGGTCTGCAGCAGCAGGAGCGGCGGGGTCACCAGCCGCACCATCCGGTCCGGCCGCTGGAGGGAGAGCGACTTGGGGATCATCTCCCCCAGCACGATGTGGAAGTAGGTCAGCACCAGCACGGCCAGCACGCTGGCCAGCGCGTGCGCGGTGATCCACGCGCCCTCGCCCATCCCCACCGAATGCAGCGCCGCGGCGATCCACTCGGCCAGCACGTGCTCGCCGTACATCCCCAGCAGGAGCGAGGCGATGCTGATCCCCAGCTGCGCGGTGGCGATGTAGCGGTCGCGGCGGACGGGCTCGCGCAGCACGTTGAGGACGATGCGCGCCAGCCGGTCGCCCCGGTGCGCCGAGGTCTCGATGGACGAGCGGGGGACGCTCACGATGGCGAACTCGGCCGCCACGAAGAGCGCGTTCAGCAGCACCAGCAGCAGGATGATGACGATGGCGAGGAGCTTATCCATCGCGCTCCTCCCCGCCCCGCTCCTCGTCGTCGTCCGCGTCCCTCCGCGGCGTGGCCACCACCCAGGCCACGGCGTGGTGGAGCACGCTCTCCACCTCCATCCGCACGCCGTGGATCTCCACGGTTTCGCCCACGGCGGGCACGTGGCCCAGCTCCTCGGTCACGCGGCCGCCCAGCGTGTCGCTCTCGCCGTCCAGGTACGCGCCGATCCAGGGCTCGGCGTCGTCCAGCCGCAGCCAGCCGGGGAGACGGACCCGCCCGTCGGCCAGGCGCTCGGGGCCGGGCTCGTCGCCCTTCAGCTCGTCGCCCACCTCGCCCATCACCTCGGTCAGCACGTCGTCCAGGGTGACCAGCCCGCTCACGCCGCCGAACTCGTCCAGCAGCACCGCCTGGTGCGTGCGGCTCTCGCGCATGCGGGCCAGCAGCTGCTCGGCGGTGACCGATTCGGGGACGTGCAGGATCGGGCGCAGCAGCGGCTCCACGCTCTCGGGCGGATCGCCCTCCATCGCCCGCACGAACAGGTCGCGGGTGTGGAGGACGCCCACGATGTGGTCCAAGTCGCCGCGGTAGACGGGGAGGCGCGTGTACGGGCTGTCGGCCACGATCTGCATCACCTCGTCCACCGGCAGCGCGATGTCCACCGCGGCCACCTGGTTGCGCGGCACCATCAGGTGGCGCGCGGGGCGGATGCCGAGCTGCAGGGCGCGCCGCAGCCGGCGGTGCTCGTCGGGCTCCAGCAGCCCCCCCTCGCGGCTCTCGGCGATCAGCAGGTCGATCTCCTCGGGCGAGTGGATGTGCCGGTGGCTTTCCCCGGGCGCGCCCAGCAGGCGGAGGACCGCGTTGGCGCTGCCGTTCAGAATGGCGAGGAACGGGTTGAAGACGGTGAGCGACCACTTCATGGGCAGCACCGTGAACAGCGCCACCTGCGTGGGCCGCGCCAGCGCCAGGTACTTGGGCACCAGCTCGCTGAGCACCATCTGCAGCCCGGTGAGGATCAGCAGCACGATCACCGTGGCGATCGACGCGGCCGTAGCGGGCGAAGTCCCCGCCAGGCCCACCACGACCGGCACCAGGCCGACGGCGATCGTCCCCTGCGCGAAGGCGCCCACGGCCAGCGAGGTGATGGTGATCCCCACCTGGCTGGCCGAGATGTAGCGGTCGAGCTTGCGGGGATCGTCCAGCACGCGCAGGAGCCGCGCGGCCTGGGCGCTCCCCTGCTCGGCGCGCTGGCGGATGCGGGAGCGGCGCACCGAGACCGCCGAGAACTCGGCGGCCACGTACAGCGCGCTGAAAAGGAGGAGGAGGAAAACGACCAGCAGGGGCCCGACCATCTCTCGCCGGAGCGGGGGAGCGCGCGCGGGGGCCCTTGTCCCCCGGCGAGGGCCGCGCGCCCGCCCCGGGCCGCCCCTGTGCCGGGCGGCCCCGGGTGGGCGGGGCCCTGATGCATTGCACAAACCAGACGCACGAGCCACGCCACGGGGCGCGCGGCGGGTCCGTGCAGGGGGGACGCTACGCCCCGCGGGGATGCACCGCAAGCGCCCGCTGGAAGGCGCGGGCGTCAGGAAACGGAGTGGATGGGCGTTGCAATCCGGCGCGAAGAAGCGAAATTGCTACCCGCATGCTACATTCATCCCCTTTGGGTCCAGCCGTCCACCCCGCACGCCCCCAGGGAGAGCACTCGATGGAACCCGATTCCGGGCTCAGCGACCGTCTCCGGGACCGCATCCTGAACGCACTGCACCTGGGCCTGCTGCGCCCGGGCGACCGCCTCCCCAGCATCCGCACCCTGTGGCGCGAGATGGGGGTGGACCACCGCGTGGTGGCCCAGGCATACCGTACGCTCGAGGCCGAGGGGCTGGTGGAGGTGCGCGGCCGTTCGGGCGTGTACCTGGCCCCGCAGGACCAGTTCGGCGGCGAGCTGCTGGCCGAGACGGCGCGGTGGCTGGCCGGCGTGCTGGTGGAGGCGTGGAAGCGGCGCCTCACCATTGCCGACGTCCCCGAGCTGATCCGCCGCTGCACGCAGACGCGCACGCTGCGCTGCGGGGTGGTGGAGAGCAACGAAGACCAGATGACGGCGTACACGTCGGAGCTGCAGGAGCAGTTCGGGCTGGACCCGTACCCGGTGCGCATCAGCCCCGTGCCCCTTCCCCGCCCCGAGCGCTCGGTGGAGTTCCACTGGGTGGAAGACGAGCTGCGCAGCTGCGACCTGGTGGTCACCACCAGCTACCACGCCCGCCTGGTCCGCAAGGCCGCCGAGAACGTGGGGATCCCCGCGGTCGTCCTCACCGTCAACCCCGAGGTGGTGGAGACGATCCAGAAGCGGCTGAAGGACGGCCCGCTGGTGGTGGTGGCGGTGGAGGAGAGCTTCGGCGACCGCATGCGCGCCATGTACGCCGACGACACGCCGGACCGCATCCGCGTGGTGCTGGCCGGCGACCGCGAGGCGCTGGCCGCGCTGGACGAGGACGAGCCGGTGCTGCTGACCCGCGCCGCGCGCTCGGCGCTGGGCCCGCACGCGGCGCTCCCGCTCCTCCTCCCCCACTCGCCCACCTTCAGCCCGCACACCGCGCGCGAGCTGCTGGGCGTGATCATCCGCCTCAACCTCGAGGCCGCCGCCGCCGCGGACCAGTCACCCGTTCTTCGCACCGCGGAGCCGGCGACGCTGGATACGTAACGGCAAACAGGTGCGTGAGTGCGCCGGTGCGTAGTCGAAGCGCCGCCCCGGCCCAGGAGCCGGGGCGGCGCTGTTTCGTGCGCCGCCTCCCCGCCTCCCCGCCTCCCCGCCGCGCCCCGCACCTCCGCACCTCCGCACCTCCGCACCCGTTCTTGCGGCACCCGGTGCAAACGTGCTACAAATAAGGTCCCCACCCTTGATCCGCTCCCGCGCACGGCCACCGGCGGCGCGGGACGCGTCCATGCAGCGCCGATGAGTCCATACCGCTTCACCCTCTACGTGGCCGGCGACACCGCGCGCTCGCAGCAGGCCCACGCCAGCCTGCGGCGCATCTGCGCGCAGGCGCTGGGCGAGCAGTGGGAGGTGGCGCTGGTGGACGTGACCCGCGACCCCGACGCCGCCGAGCGCGAACGGATCCTCACCACCCCCACCGTGGTGAAGGAGGCGCCCGAGCCCCGGCGCCGCATCACCGGCGACCTTTCCGACGCCGGCCGCGTGCTGGCCGGCCTGGGGATGCTCCCCGGCTGGCCCGACCCCCTTTCTCCGGCAGACGCATGACCGCTTCCCCGCGCCCGATCGAGAAGATCGAAACGGGCATCCCCGGCTTCGACCACGTGGCCGACGGCGGCCTGCCGCTGCACCGGGCCACCCTGGTCGCCGGCACCGCGGGGAGCGCCAAGACGGTGTTCGCCGCCCACTTCCTGGCCGCCGGGATCGAGCGCGGCGAGGCGGGCGTGTTCGTCACCTTCGAAGACCCCGTGGCCGACATCCGGCGCAACGTGGCCAGCATGGGGTGGAACGTGCCCGAGTGGGAAGAGCGGGGGATGTGGAGCTTCGTGGACGCCAGCCCCGACGCCGAGCAGCCCACCACCGTGGTGGGGGAGTTCGACCTGGGCGCCCTCCTCTCGCGCGTCGACCACGCCGTGCGCAAAACCGGGGCGAAGCGGGTGTCCATCGACTCGCTGAACGCGCTGTTCGTGCAGTTCAAGGACCACGCGCTCCTGCGCGGCGAGCTCTACCGCATCACCACGCACCTCAAGCGGCTGGGGGTCACGCTGGTCTTCACCAGCGAGCGCACCGAGGAGTACGGCGAGGTGAGCCGCTTCGGGGTGGAAGAGTTCGTGGCCGACAACGTGGTGATCCTGCGCAACCTGCTGGTGGACGAGCGCCGCCGCCGCACCCTGGAACTGCTCAAGGTGCGCGGCGCGGCCCACCAGCGAGGCGAGTGGCCGTTCACCATCACCAACGACGGGATCATCGTCCTCCCGCTCTCGGGGCTCACCCTCACGCAGACGTCATCGACGGTGCGGCTGGGGACGGGGAACCCCGAGCTGGACCGGATGTGCGGCGGCGGCTTCTTCCGCGACTCCATCATCCTCCTCTCCGGGGCCACCGGCGCGGGGAAGACGCTGATGGTCACGCAGTTCATGGCCGCCGGCTTCGAGGCGGGCGAGCGCTCGCTCCTCTTCGCCTTCGAGGAGAGCCGCGACCAGCTGTACCGCAACGCCGCCGCCTGGGGGTACGACTTCGAGGGGATGGAGCGGGATGGGAAGCTGAAGGTGGTGAACAGCTATCCGCACGCGATGGCGATGGAGGACCACCTGGTGCTGATGCGCGACACCATCGACGCGTTCAAGCCCGACCGGGTGGCGGTGGACTCGCTCAGCGCGCTGGAGCGGGTGACCAGCGTGCGGAGCTTCCGCGAGTTCGTGATCTCGCTCACCTCGTTCCTCAAGCTCAAGGAGACGGCGGGGCTGTTCACGAGCACCACGCCCAGCCTGATGGGCGGCACCAGCGTGACCGAGAAGCACATCAGCACGCTCACCGACACCATCATCCTGCTGCGCTACGTGGAAAGCTACGGCCAGATGCGGCGCGGGATCACGGTGCTGAAGATGCGAGGCTCGGCGCACGACCACGACATCCGCGAGTACACCATCGACGGGAAGGGGATGCACATCCTGGGGCCGTTCCGCGACGTGAGCGGGGTGCTTTCGGGGAACCCGGTGCACGCGGAGGGGCCGGCGGCGCAGGGAGAGCCCGGCGACCGCGGGCGCGACGAGAGATGACCTCCGCGGGAGCGCGCCGCGACGAGGCGGCGCAGCGCTCCGACGAGCGCCTGAAGACCATCATCGACCGGCTCGCCGACGGGATCGTGATCGTGGGCCGCGACGGGGTGGTGCGCTTCGCCAACCCCGCCGCGGTCGCCCTCTTCGGCCGCAGCGCCGAGGAGCTGCAGGGGCACGAGTTCGGCTTTCCCACCCTGGCGGGCGAGACCACCGAGATCGACGTGGTGCGCCGCGGCGGCCAGACCGCCGCGGCCGAGCTGCGCGCGGTGGAGACCGAGTGGGAGGGCGAGCCCGCCTACCTGGTCAGCCTGCGCGACGTGACCGACCGGCGCCTGGCCGAGGAGCGCCGCCGCCAGGCCGCCGCCGACCAGGCCGCCCGCCGGGTGGCCGAGGCCGAGGCCCGCCGCGCCCGCTTCCTCTCCAACGTCAGCGCCGTCCTTTCCGCCAGCCTGGACTACCACGCCACGCTCGACACCCTGGCGCAGCTGGCGGTGCCCGAGCTGGCCGACTGGTGCATGATCGACGTGGCCGAGGAGGACGGCCGCATCGCGCGGCTGGCCGCCGCGCACGCCGACCCCGGCCGCGGCCCCCTCCTGGCCGTCCTCCGCGCCGAGTTCCCCCTGCACCGCCACGACGCCGCGCCCGCCGCGGAGGCGCTGCGCACGGGCAAGTCCGTCTTCGTCCCCCTCGTGGACGAGGACTGGCTGGCGCGGGCCACCCGCGGCCCCGAGCACTTCGGGCTGGTGCGCGCGCTGGGGGCCCGGAGCGTGATGGCGGTGCCGCTGGTGGCGCGCGCCGAGACGCTGGGCGCCATCACCCTGGTCTGCGCGGACCGGCGCTACACCCGCAACGACCTGTCCACGGCGGAAGACTTCGCCCAGCGGGCGGCGCTCAGCATCAGCAACGCGCGGCTGTTCGCGGCGGCGCAGGAGGCCAGCCGCGCCAAGAGCGAGTTCCTGGCGGTGATGAGCCACGAGCTCAGGACGCCCCTCAACGCCGTGCTGGGCTACGCCGACCTGCTGCAGGCGGGGATCGGCGGCGGCATCACCGACCGGCAGTGCGCCTACCTGGACCGCATCCGCGAGTGCGCGCGGCACCTGGAGGGGATCATCGACGAGATCCTGGCCTTCTCGCGGATGGAGGCGGGGACCGAGACGGTGCGCTGGCGCCGCCTGGACCTGCGCGACGTGGTGCGCCAGGCCACCGCGCTGCTGCGCCCGCTGGCGCGGCAGAAGGAGCTGGGCTTCGAGGTGAAGCTCCCCGACGAGCCGGCGATCGTGGAGGCCGACCCCGAGAAGGTGCAGCAGATCCTGCGCAACCTGGTGAGCAACGCGGTCAAGTTCACCGACGACGGCGAGGTGCGGGTGGAGGGAGTGCGCCAGGGCACGCACCACCTGCTGCGCGTGGTGGACACGGGGATCGGGATCGCCCCCGAGCACCACGAGCAGGTGTTCGACCCGTTCTGGCAGGTGGAGCAGCACAACCGGCGCGAGGTGGGCGGCACCGGGCTGGGGCTCTCCGTGGCCCGGCGCCTGGCCGAGCTGCTGGGCGGGCGGCTGACGCTGCACAGCGCTCCCGGCCGCGGCAGCACCTTCACCCTGGCCCTCCCCGCCGTGGACCACGACGCGGACGACGACGCGGCCGGCAGGTCGGCCGCGGGGACGGTGGCGGTGGACGGCGCTCCGGCCGCCGCTCCCCCGCCTCACTGACCGAGTCCCTCGCATCGCGGGAGCAACCCCATGTCGCGCGGATCGATGCTGCTGAGGGCCGGCTTCGCCGCATTCATCGCGGTGATGCTGGCGGGCCCCGGCGCGGCGGTGTTCCCGTCCACCCTGCGCTGGGCCTCGTGGGTCGCCTGCCCGAAAGGGACGGCGCCCACCCCGCGCACCTTCCAGGCATCGTACCACCGCCCCGGCGAGCACGGCGTCGCGTTCTACTGCGTGTCTCCCGGCGGCGGTGAGCACGAGCGCACGCTCGCGGCCATGGGCGGCCTGTGGCTGATGTACTTCACGGGGCTCACCGTCCTCTTCTCGCTCCTGGCCCTCCGCGGCGGGAGCGCCGCGACCGCGTCGCGCACCAGCTCCGGCTCCGCGCCGGCCCCGCGCGACGTGCCCGCGGACGTGGAAGCCCGGGCCCGCGAGCTGGTGGCGCGCGACCAGAAGATCCACGCCATCAAGCTCGTCCGCGAGGCCACGGGGATGGGGTTGAAAGAGGCGAAGGACTGGGTGGAAGCGCTGCCGCACCGTCCACCGCGGGCCGCGACCTTCGCGCCGCCGACTGCCGGCGCCGCCGCCGCGCACCCCGGCGCCGCGGAACGCCTGTCGGAGCTGAAGCGGATGCTGGACGCGGGGCTGATCACCGCCGCCGACTACGAGGCGAAGAAGGGCGAGATCCTGGCGGAGCTGTAGACCGGCGGAAGTCCCCCGGCCCGCTGGTCCGAGCCGAACTCGACGTCCACGATGAACCGAAGCCTCCCGCAGTTTGGGAGGCTTCCTGTCGTTGCAGACCGTGGCTTCAGCCGCCCTTCGCGACCATCGCCGAACCCGCACCCGTGCCGGCGGGTCCGAAGCAGGTCCTCAGGCCGTGCCGTGCCCCGTCAGCTGCCTGCCGCCGATCACGTGAACGTGCAGGTGGGCCACCGTCTGGCCGCCGTGCGCGCCGGTGTTGATCACCGTGCGGTACCCCGTCTCGGCCACGCCCTCCTGCCGTGCGACGTCACGCGCGGCCAGCAGCAGGGTGCCGGCCAGCGCGCCGTCGCCGTCGCCCAGCGCGTCGAGCGACTCCACGTGGCGGCGGGGGACCACCAGCAGGTGCACCGGCGCGGCGGGGGCGATGTCGCGGATCGCGATCCAGTCGTCGCCCTGCGCCACCGGCTGCGACGGGATCTCGCCGCGGATGATCTTGCAGAAGATGCAGTTGTCCATCGGGTCTCGCCGGATGATGGGGATGCGGCCGAACGGTTCCGGCGGGGAAAGTGAGGCGCCCGGCGGGGCTCCACAAGCTCCGCCGGGCGCTTTGCCGTGGGATGCGCTCGATCGTGCCGGCGAGCGCCACGGCCCGGGGTCAGTCGCGCGCGCCCGGGGGCAGCGGCTCGAACTCGGCGCCGCCGCTGGTGGCCGAGCCGAACTTGGGCGCGGTCATCCCGTGCTCGTCGCGGGTGAACGGCGCGTTCTCGTCGGCGTTGTCGCCGCCGCGCATGGCGCCACCGTCCCGCGCGGCGTGCTCGTCGTGGTAGCGCGCGGGATCCGCCAGGAACTGCTCGCGGCTCTGCTCGCTGGCGAAGTAGTGCACGTGGTCGCCATGGTCCAGGCGGATCGCCCGGTCACGGTCCACCTCGGCCCCGGTTACGGGATCGCGTTCGTTGGCCATCGCTATCCTCCTCGCGTTGTGAGTGGCCCTGCACGCATCCCTTGTTGCATCGTTCGCGCCGCGAGTGGCAACCAGGGGAGTGGCCGTGCCGTCTACCTGCACCTGAACGCCAGCAGACGATCTATTTCCTCATGGCCCTTTCCGAAGAACGTTCAGGAAAATCTGACCAATGCACAGAAGAAACTGGTACGGATTCTGGTAATGGAGATTGGTGCCGAGGAATGGCCCAGGAGAGCACCGGGGAAGTGAACCCGAGGAGTGAAATCATGCCGAGAAAGCACGAAGAAGAGATCCGCGTCACCGACCAAAACTTCGGTGATCTGTTGATCGAGAGCCTGCGGGAAGCGAGGGCCATCAGCAAAGGAAAGCTCGAGCCCGCTCGCCGGGTCCGGCGTACCGTCGGGGCACGAGAACCGGGCGGTGGCGCCATGAGCCTGGATCCGTAGCTCGATTCAGCGGATCAGGTCGATCCGGCTCTCGTAGGTGAAGGACTGGGGGATGGAGACGGTCTGCCCGCCGGCCGAGACGGCGAGGGAGCCGGCGAGGCGGCCGGTGCGGCGGCGCTCGACCAGGCGCCCGCTTCCGGGGGCGAAGAAGAAGACGCCGGTCTCCTCGCCCTTGAGCGAGCTCTGCGTGGTGGCGCCGGTCGGGCGCGGGGTGGCGCTGCCGGAAAGGATCTCGGTGGCGGTGCGCATCTCCACCGCCACCACCCGCTCGCCGCGGATGGTGCTGTCGCCGCGCACGCGGTAGCTGGCGGTGCGCCGGCCGATCACGGTCAGCCCCGCGGCGTTGGTGGTCTGGTGGGTGGCGGTGTCGGCCCAGGTGGCGCCGGGCGTCAGCGGACCGGCGGGCAGGTGCGGGAAGAACTCGGTAAACTCGGCGGAGAGGTCGCTCACGCGCAGGACTTCGCCGGGGATCTCGGGCACGCGCACGGTGCGCACCTCGCCACGCGGGGTGAAGACGAACGTGTACGGCCGCCCCAGCAGCGGCGCGGTGTCGGGCCGCCGCTCGCCTAGCGGCGAGCCGGCGGCGGAGAGCGAGAGCGCCTCGAACCACGCGCGCGCCGTGTCCGCCGCCGCGAAGGTGACGGCGATCCGCGCGTCGTGCCGCGTCTGGACCGTCACCGCGCCGCGGGCGGGGCGCATCTCGATCGTGCCCGTCGTCACCTCGTGGTAGCGCAGCGTGTCGCCGGGCGCGCGGCGGTAGGCGGATGTCTGCGCCTGCGCGGCGGCGGGCCAGGCCAGCGCCAGCACGAACAGGCCCGCGGCGGCCGATCGCCCCGAGCCCCGGGCCGCGCGCCGGACCTTCGTCCGCACGCCGGCCGGTAGTCCGCGCAGGCGGACTTCGTGTGGTCGTTGCCGCGGATTCATCCGCCCGATCCCCTCTCGGCGCGCGAAACCTGCCGATGGCGCGGGTCCCGTCTATCCCGCCGGCTCGGCCGTCCTCAGCCGGCCGGCCGCAGGAGCGCGCTCCACCACTCCTCTTCCTCGTCCACCTGCTCCACGCGGAAGCCGGCCGCCTCGGCATCGCGCACCACGTCGGGCGCTTCGGTGCGCAGGATGCCGGAGACGATCAGCCGCCCCTCGGCCGAGCCGCCCAGCGCCTTCCGCATCGCGGCCAGGAGGGGGCGGATCACGCCGGAGAGGATGTTGGCGAGCACCAGGTCGAAGCGCCCGAGTTCGTCCAGCAGCGCCTCGTCCGCCATCGCCTCGATCAGGGTGACGGACCGCTCCACGCCGTTGCGCTCCAGGTTCTCGCGGGCGTTGAGGTTCGCGTCGGGGTCGTACTCCACCGCCACCGCCTCGCGCGCGCCCAGCCGGACCGCGGCGATCGCCAGGATCCCGGAGCCGGAGCCGACATCCAGCACGCGGTCTCCGGGGCGCAGAGCCCCGTCCAGCAGCCGCAGGCAGCCGCGCGTGGTGGCGTGCTCGCCGGTTCCGAACGCCATCTGCGGATCGACGTCGATCACCACCTGCCCGGGCGCGGCGGTCCACTCCGTCCACGTGGGCTTGACCACGATGCGGCCGGTCACCTGCCGCGGGGCCAGGCCGCGCTTCCACTCCGCCGCCCAGTCCTCGTTCCGCTGCCATTCCCAGGCGACGTCGATCTCCGTCCCCTCCGGCAGCCACTCGCCCAGCCGCTCGCGTGCGTCGGCCGCGAACGCGTCGGGGTCGTCGGGGGGGAGGAGGTAGGTGACCAGCGCGCCGTCCTTCTCCTCCACCGCGGCGCCGCCCAGCGCGACCAGGCCGTCCGCGACCAGCCCCGCCAGCTCGGGCGAAGCGCCGCGGACGGCCAGCACCATCCAGCGATCCGGAACGGTCACGCGGCGAACGCGTCCTTCATGCGCTCCCACAGGTTCTTTCCGCTACGCCGCCCGCGCGAGGGGACCGGCCCCTCCACCTCGGCCAGCTGGCGGAAGATCTCGCGCTGCTCGGGGCTGAGCTCGGTGGGCGTCCACACGTGGATGCGCACGTGCTCGTCGCCCTTGCCGCCGCCGCCCAGGTGCGGCAGCCCCTTGCCGCGCAGCGTGAGCACGTCGCCGCTCTGCACCCCGGCGGGGATCTTCACCTTCTCGTCGCCGTAGACGGTGGGCACGTCCACCTCCTGCCCCAGCGCCGCCTGGCTGAACGAGATCGGCAGGTCGTAGACCAGGTCGCTCCCGTCGCGCAGGAAGCACGGATCATCCTCCACCTCGATCACCACCACCACGTCGCCGCGGGGGCCGCCGCGCGGGCCGGCGTTGCCCATCGCCCGCAGCGTGAGGTAGTTGTCGCTGCTCACCCCCGCGGGGATCTCCACCTCCAGCGTGCGGTCGCCGCGCTCGCGCCCGTCGCCGTGGCACTTCTTGCACGGGTTCTTGATGATCTTCCCCTCGCCGCCGCAGGTGGGGCAGACGGTGGCGGAAACGAACTGGCCGAACACGCTGCGCTGCACCCGGCGGATCTGCCCGGCGCCCTGGCACGCCTCGCAGGTCACCGGGCCGCCCTCGTCGGCGCCGCCGGTGCCCTTGCAGGTGCCGCAGGGGTCCAGCGCCTTGATCTTGAGCGTCTTGCGCACCCCCGTGGCCACTTCGGCCAGGGTGATGTTGAGGCGCACCTGCAGGTCCTTCCCCTTCTGCACCCCGCCGCGCCGCCGCGCCCCGCCGCCGAACAGGTCCTCGATCCCCCCGAAGCCGCCGAAGTCGCGCATGAAGATGTTCAGCGCGTCCTCGAAGCCGAAGCCACCGCCGAACCCGCCGGCGCCCGCGCCCGCCGGGCCGCGCTTGACCCCCGCGTGGCCGTAGCGGTCGTAGGCGGCGCGCTTGTCGCCGTCGCGCAGCACCTCGTACGCCTCGGTGGCCTCCTTGAACTTCTCCTCGGCCTCCTTGTCGCCCCCGTTGCGGTCGGGGTGGTACTGCAGCGCCAGCTTGCGGTACGCCTTCTTGATCGTCTCGCCGTCCGCATCCTTGGCGACGGACAGGATCTCGTAGTAGTCGCGCATCATGCCCTTGATGGCCCTCAGGCCAGGAATTCGGAGATCAGGTTGGAGGTGCTCTCCACCAGCGCGATCACGCGGTCGTACGGCATCCGCGTGGGTCCGATCACGCCGATCACCCCCTGCAGCCCCGCCGAGCGGTACTGCGAGGTGACCACGGTGAAGCCGCTGAGCGCCGGGTTGCCGTGCTCCACGCCGATGGTCACGTGCAGCCCGTCGCCGGCGCGGTCGCCCAGCACCTGCTGCAGCAGGTCGCGCCGCTCGGTGAGCTCGATCAGCCCGCGCAGCCGCTCGCCGCTGCTGAACTCGGGCTGCTCGGCCAGCACCGAGGCGCGCCCCAGGTGCAGGTCGGTGTCGGGCGCCGCGGGGCTGGTGAACAGCTCGTCGGCGCCCTGCACGAACACGTTCAGCAGCTCGCCGGCCCCCGGCTCGCCGGCCGGCGCCGAGGCGCGCAGCCGCTGGGGGAGCGTAGCCCGGATGTCGCGCAGCTTGAGCCCGCCCAGCCGCTCGTTCAGGATGCGCGCCACGCTGGCCAGCGTGCTGGGCGGGATCGCCGCGGGCACGTCCACGTAGATGGTGCGCACGCCGGCCGCGCGCAGCGTCATCACCAGCAGCACCTTGGCCTCGTGGATCGGCACCAGGTCGAGCCGCTCGAGCGTGGCCTCGTCCAGCCGCGGGGTCACCGCGATCCCCAGCTCCTGCGTCAACAGGCCGAGGACCTGCGCGGCGCGGCGCAGGAGGTGCTCGATGGCCGCACCCTCGCCGCCGCTCTCCAGCTGCCGCCGGATCTCGCCGCGCTCGCGCGCCGTCAGCGGCTGGCGCTGCATCAGCGAGTCCACGTACAGCCGGTAGGCCAGGTCGGTGGGCACGCGGCCGGCGGAGGTGTGGGGATGGTACAGGTACCCCTTCTCCTCCAGGTCGCTCATGGTGTTGCGCACCGTGGCGGGCGAGATGCCGAGCCGGAACCGGCGCGCCACCATGCGGCTGCCGGCGGGCTCGGCGGTCTCCACGTAGGTGCGGATCACCGCCTCGAGGATCGCGTGCTCGCGTTCGGTAAGGGGCGCGTCTGCCATCTCACGCTGGGGCGATGGGAAAACCGGGCACAAACCTTTCAAATTTGCCGACCGCTCCGGGGGGCGTCAATCCTCCCGTCCGCGCGTTCCCCTTGTCGTTTCGACACTTTTGACCCGCGCGGCGGATCCGGCGTTCCCCCCGGGGATGCAGGCAAGATCCGGTGCCGCCCCGGTGCGCCGTTCCGGCCGGGTCGCGTGCCGCCGCGGCGGAACCGCGGCGAGACGCCTGTCAACCGTGCAGCGCCGGCGCCGCCAGGACGATCGGGGAGCTGGTTGATGGACGCCGCTCCGCCGCGTCCGCCATCTCCACGGCGAGCCGGTCCAGCAGCAGCCACCCCTCCGCGGTCAGCTTCAGGACGCCCGCGGATTCGCGCGCCCACCCCTGCGCGGCCCAGGTCTCCGCCAGCCGCAGCTCCGCCTCTCCGGCGCGGTCCAGCGGCCATCCCTGGTCCGTCCGCAGCCGCAGCCAGGCGCGCTCCAGCCCGGCGGTCTCGGCGTCCACCTCCTCCTCGCCGTCCGTCGGGAGACGTCCTTCCTCCAGCAGCATGCGGCGGTAGGCGTCCCAGCCGCGCACGTTCCAGCGCCGCAGCGGGGGGTGGAATCCGTGCGCGCCGGGGCCCAGCGCGGCGTACGGAACGCCCGTCCAGTAGACGAAGTTGTGGCGCGAGCGGCGGCCGGGGAGGCCGAAGTTCGACACCTCGTAGTGCTCGAACCCGGCGCCGGTGAGGGTGTGGTGCGCCAGCAGGTACTCGTCGGCGTAGCGGTCCTCGTCGGCCAGCACCTCGCGCCCCTCGCCCACCCAGCGGCCCAGCGGCGCCGCGGCCTCGGCGGTCAGCCCGTAGAGCGATACGTGCTCGGGCTCCAGCGCGAGCGCGTGGAACAGGTCCGCCGCCCAGTCCCGCTCGAGGCGAGACGGCAGGCCGAAGATCAGGTCCACGCTCACGTTGCCGAACCCGGCCGCGCGCGCGGCCTCCATCGCGCGGCGGGGACCGTCCACGCCGTGCATCCGCCCCATCCAGCGCAACGCCGGCTCGTGGAAGGACTGCGCGCCCAGGGAGA
>Ga0207706_10000144_pt1 | contig 76997 bp, 72 predicted proteins | sample KBSC53metaG_FD_184318 | JGI IMG/M metagenome (GOLD analysis project Ga0207706, IMG submission 184318) | Corn rhizosphere microbial communities from Kellogg Biological Station, Michigan, USA - KBS C5-3 metaG (SPAdes) (version 2) | ecosystem: Host-associated > Plants > Roots > Rhizosphere > Soil ... | reverse complement strand
ACCGATCGTGGCGTAATCGGCGCGCGCGACGCCGTTGCCGACCGGTGTCGGAGGTGCAACCCCCGGTGTCGGAGGTGCAACCCCCGGTGTCGGAGGTGCAACTCCAGGCTTCATGCCGGTCGCGCGTTCCGCGGCGAAACGTCGCCTTCGGCACCGGGGGTTGCACCTCCGACACCGGGGGTTGCACCTCCGACACCACCGTCGGCGGCGATGCGGTCGAACCACGCCCGCACGACGGCGTGATACTGCGGATTGTCGAGCAGGAACGCGTCGTGACCGTGCGGCGCCGCGATCTCGGCATAGGAGACGTCGCGCTGCCTGCGCACCAGCGCCTTGATGATCTCGCGCGAGCGCGACGCCGGGAAGCGCCAGTCGGTGGTGAAGGAGATCACGAGGAGCTTGCACGTGGCGGGCGCGAGCGCGCGCGCGAGGTCGCCGCCTTCGCGCATCGCGGGGTCGAAATAGTCGAGCGCCTTCGTGATGCGCAGGTACGTGTTCGCGTCGTAGTACTCGGCGAATTTCTCGCCCTGATAGCGCAGGTACGACTCGATCTGGAATTCCGGCGCGAACGAGAAGTGGATGCCTTCGCGCAACTGCCGGCCGAACTTGGCGTCCATCTGCTCGTCGGACAGGTACGTGATGTGCCCGATCATCCGCGCGACGCGCAGCCCGCGGCGCGGCTTCACGCCGTGCGCCTGGAAATTCCCGTCGTGGAAGTCGGGGTCGGTCATGATCGCCTGGCGCGCGATCTCGTTGAACGCGATGTTCTCCGCCGACAGGTTCGGTGCCGCGGCGATGACGAGCGCGTTGCGGATGCGCGCCGGATAGCGGATCGCCCAGTCGAGCGCCTGCATGCCCCCGAGGCTGCCGCCCATCACCGCGGCCCATTGCGCGATGCCGAGCAGATCGGCGAGCTGCGCTTGCGCGTCGACCCAATCCTCGACCGTGATCAGCGGAAAGGAACTGCCGAACGGCACGCCCGTCGCCGGATCGATCGAAAGCGGACCCGTGGATCCGAAGCAGCTGCCGAGGTTGTTGACGCCGACGACGAAGTAGCGATCGGTGTCGAGCGGCTTGCCCGGCCCCACCATGTTGTCCCACCAGCCGACGTTGCCGGGATCGTCGGCGTACCAGCCGGCGACGTGATGCGACGCGTTCAGCGCATGGCAGACCAGTACCGCGTTGGATCGCGCCGCGTCGAGCTCGCCGTAGGTCTCGTACGCGAGGTCGTACTGCGGCAGCGTGCGCCCGCATGCGAGCGCGAGCGGCACGTCGAAGTGCGCGGTACGGGAAACGACGGGGCCGACGGAACGGTCGACGTCGGCGACCGGCGCCGCGCCGCCGGTCGTGGCGGAAAAGGATGGCATCGCGGCACGAATTCTAGCCGCATCGGCACACGGCCGATCGGCGTCAGCCGAGTCCGGGCATCGCGAAGCCGATGTCGGCGAGCGCCGTCATGCATCGCGCGCGCTCGGCCGCCGGCAAGGGGACGAGCGGCGGCCGCGGCAGCGCCCACGCATCGTCACGCGCAAAATGCGCGACCGTCGCCTTCAGCGCCGGAAGCATCGGAAACGGCGCCAGCGCCTTGCGCACGCGATCGACGTCCGCCTGCCGGACATCCGCATCCGGCCGTTGCCAATCGCGCGCGAGCTCCGCGATCGCCGCCGGATTGACGTTCGCGATGGCACTGATGGTACCGGCGCCGCCGCCGCGCATTGTCGCGAGCAGGAACGTCTCGTTACCCGCGAATACGGCGAAGCCCTGCGCCGCGAACCGGTCGAGCATCGCGCGCGTATTGGCGAAATCGCCGGAGCTGTCCTTGATGCCCGCGACGATTTGCGGATAGCGCGCGAGCAGGCGCTCGATCAGCGCGAGGCTGATCGGCACCTGCGACACCGGCGGGATGTGATAGAGGTAGATCCGCAGCCGGGTATCGCCGACCCGCTCGATGACCTCGGCGTAACTCGCGAACAGGCCGTCGTCGGTGACGCTCTTGTAGTAGAACGGCGGCAGCATCAGCACGCCGCTGCAGCCGCGTTCGACCGCGCGCCGCGTGAGCTCGACCGTGTCGGGAAACGCGCAGCAACCTGTCCCGGGCATCATCCGTTCGGGCGGAATGCCGGCGCCGAGCAGCGCGTCGAGCAGCCGCAGCTTCTCGGGAACGGACAGCGAATTCGCCTCCGAGTTGGTCCCGAAGACCGCGAGGCCGACATCGCGATCGAGCAGCCACCGGCAGTGCCGGATCAGACGCTCGGCGTCAGGCGCGAGGTCGCGGTCGAACGGCGTGATCACCGGGGCGAGAACGCCGCTCATCGGACTCCGCGCTTCGCGCTTCGGGGCCAATTCGCCCTTGGGGCGGCCCTGCGGGCTCATCCGGTCGGGTGCGGCCATGGTGTTCCTTGCAGAAAGGGCATGTTGGCCGCCATCGTACCGTCCGCGGCAATCGCCAGATAGTGTGCGCCCTCCCGTGCGAGAAACGACGGCGCATCGGCTGCGAACAGCATCGCGAGCGTCGCATAGCTGCCGGCAAGCGTCGCGAGTTCGGCGACGACGCTCACCGACTGCCAGTGCGCGACGGGACGGCCCGTGCGCGCATCGAGCAGATGGGAGTATCGCTTGCCACCCACCTCGAAATATCGCTCGTAGTCGCCGCTGGTCGCGACCGCGCCATCGGCGAGCTCGACTGTCGCGACGACGCCGCCGGTCTCGCGCGGATGCTGGATGCCGACGCGCCACGGCGTCCCGTCGGGGTGCGCGCCCACGACGCGCACGTCTCCGGCGAGATTGACGAGCGCGTGGGCGATGCCGTGCTCGCGCAGGATCGCCGTCGCGCGATCCGCCGCGTATTCCTTGCCGATTCCACCGAAGTCGAGCTCCATGCCGACGCGCGGCAGGCGGATCGAATGCTCGTCCCATTCGACCCGCGGCCAGTCGATCAGCTCGAGCAGCGCGGCGATCTCCGTGTCCGCGGGGACGCGCGGCGGCCGGCGCTTGAAGTCCCACGCGCGCCGCAGGACGCCCGACGTCAGGTCGAAGCGCCCCTCGCTCAGTGCGTGGCAGCGGTCGGCATAGCGCAGCAGTGCGACAGTCTCGGCGTCGATCGCCACGGCGCCGCCGCCGGCGTTCCGATTGATCGTCGACGTGACGCTGGCGTCGCGATAGCGCGTGAACTTGCCCTCGATGCGCAGCACGTCGGCAATGGCCGCGCGCGCCGCGCGATCGGCGTGCGCACGGTCCGGTGCCCATACGTGCAACTCATGGCGCGACGCCATCGCGACAAACGCATAGCGGTGCACCTCCTCCAGAACCGTGGCGGGCATCAGAAGCGCTTCTCGAGGCCGAACTCGATCCATCGCGCCGAGAATTCGAGCAGCCCGGGGCTGCCCTCGCCGCCGGCGCGCCAGCCGGCACGCTGACGATAGAAGCTGAGCGCAACGTCGGCCGTCACGCCGCCGGGAAACGATTTGGCGAGGCGCAGTCCCGCGGTGATCGCGCCGAACGCCGACAGGCGGGTGTCGGCCGTGTACGGCTCGCCCTGCACGGAGCCCTCCGGAAACGGTGGGTCGTGATAGAAATCCGCCGCACCCTGCGTGTAGTAGCGCAGCATCGGCATCAGCGTGAACCCCCTGGGCAGCGTTTGCACCCACGATGCCTCGACCGTGTGCGACCGGCCGCCGAACGAATCGTCGAGGTAGCGGTAAGCCACGCGCAGCGTCGCATCGGGGTGCGGCAGGTAGCGGTTGTAGCGCGTGAGCCACGCGAAGATTCGCCGCTGGTCAGGCCGGGTGTCGAGCAGCTTGTACGGATCGGAATAGTAGCCGCGGCCGTCGGACCACGTGACGCTCGACTCGACGAGCGCGTCGCTCGAGAGCACTTGCGTGATGCCGAGCAGCAGGTCGTAGGTTTCCCGGTGTTTGTTCCTCGCGACACCATTGGCGCTGTCGATGCTGTCGCGGGTGGCCGCGACACCGACGGCGAGCGTGGTGTTGCGATCGGCGCTCGCCCGCCGCCACTCGAACGACGCCGCGCGCGACTTGTAGTCCCGCTCGTACGATCCCGCGACGCCGAATGCCAGCGCGTTGCCGTCGATGTACTTCGTGACCTTCATATCGCCCGCGGTGCGGTAATCGGTGATGCCGAGACCCGAGGCGCCGGACAGCGTGTCGTGGTACAGCGGCGAGGCGCCCGACATCGCGTCGTAGATCAGCGATCCTTCGACGGCGAGCGAGCTTCCGAACGGCACCAGCGCGTACAGCGACGGATTGCGCACGGTCATGCGACGCGCGCCCGGCTGCCAGTCGCGATAGTCGAGATAGCGCATCGCGACGACGCCTTCGTCCGGCGCTGTTTGCGCAAGCGCGTGAGACGGCAGGATGCCCGGCAATGCGAGCGCGGCCGCAATCAGCGCGGCGGAGCGCTCCGATGCGCGGGGCGCGTCGCTTCTTGCCGCTTCACCGGCGGTGGGCGCAGCGCCGGCCTTCAATTGCAACCGCATCCGCCGCCGCCGACCGTGCCGCCGCCCGCGGCGCCCTCCTTGCTCTGGTAGACGTGCGCCATTGCGCGCGCGGCGAGCGGATCGGCATCGAGGCGCATCGACGGACGCGCGAGATCGCCCTTCTCCCACGGTTTCGGCGGGTCGAACGTCGCGCAGCCGGCAACGCTGGCGACCCCGAGGGCAGCAAGCATGCGCACGCATACGCGACCGATGCGGCCTGCGTGCCCGTGACGCTCTCGCGCTCCGACCGCGATCGCCATTCGACGCTCAGTGCCGCTCGAGCAATGCACGAATGCGCTGCTCGAGCGCGGCGGCGCGGTCGTCGTGAAAGCCTTCCTCGACCGCAGCGACACGTCCTTCGCGGTCGATCAGATAGGAGCTCGGCATGCCCTTGACGTCGAATGCGGCGGGCATCCTGCCTTCCGCGTCGAACACGACGGTGAACCGCGCCGGAACGTCGCGCAGGAAGCGCAGCGCGTCCTCGCGCCGCTTGTCGACGTTGATGGCGACGATCGTGAGACCGCTGTCGCGGTAGCGCGCCTCGAGCTCGTTCATCCACGGAAACGAGCGCCGGCACGGCGTGCACCACGACGCCCAGAAATCGACGTAGACGACGCGGCCGCGCAGCCGCGCGAGTTCGACGGTATCGCCCGAAGCCGTCGAAAGCGCGAACGCGGGCGCGGGCTCGCCCGTGCGCGTGGCGCGCGCAGGCGCGGCCACCAGCATGGCCACGAGCAACGTGACGGCGAATTCGCGCATCGAGGGGCAGGTGATTGCGACACGGGCGCGAACAGCGGCCCGGCCCGCGCCATTCCCACCGTGTGCTTCGGGGTCGAGATCGGCGACATTGCTGACACCAGCCCAAGAGTCGGCTTATCGTCGGCGTCAGCGAAGTCGCTGCTCTTGACCCCGAAGTCAGGCGTTGAGCTTGTCGATCAGTGCTGCGAGCTTGTCCGGCTCCTCGGCCCGACGGACGCGATCGACGAGCGCCTGGCTCGCCGCGACGTCGGTCTGCAGCACGCGCTGCTTGACGCCGAGCAGATGCGACGGATGCATCGAGAATTCGCGCAGTCCGAGGCCCAGGAGCAGGCGCGTGAGCCGCTGCTCGCCCGCCATCTCGCCGCAGACGGCGATCGGCACCTTCGCCTTCGTCGCCGTGCCGATCGCGAGCGCGATCAGGCGCAGCACCGCGGGATGGAGTGGATCGTACAGGTGCGACACCGCGTCGTCGGCGCGGTCGACGGCGAGCGTGTACTGGATAAGGTCGTTGGTGCCGATCGACAGGAAATCGAGCTTGCGCAGGAACGCGCTCATTGCCAACGCCGCTGCGGGGATCTCGATCATCCCGCCGACCGCGACCTCGTGATTGAACGGAACGTTCTGCTCGCGCAGGCTTTCCCGCGCGCGGTCGATCATCGCAAGCGCCTGGTCGATCTCCGACACCGACGCGAGCATCGGCAGCAGGATCCGCACGTTGCCGTAGTGCGTGGCGCGCAGGATCGCGCGCAGCTGCGTGAGAAAAAGCCGCGGCTCGGCGAGACAGAACCGGATTGCGCGGAGGCCGAGCGCCGGATTGGGCGCAACGCGCGCGAGGCCCTCGAGGTCGGCCTGCTGCTTGTCGGCGCCCAGGTCGAACGTGCGGATCGTCACCGGCATCCCCTGCATGCCGGCCGCGACCTTGCGAAACGCCTCGAACTGCTCGTCTTCCGACGGCAGCCCGGTCCGGTTCAGGAACAGGAATTCCGAGCGGAAGAGACCGATGCCCGTGGCGCCGTTCTTCAGCGCCTGCTCGATGTCCTCGGGCAGCTCGATGTTGGCGTGGAGCTCGACGTGGATGCCGTCGAGCGTGTCGGCGCGCTTGGTGCGAAGCCGCCGCAGCTTCTGCCGCGCAAGCTCGAGCTCGTTCTGCTTCAGCCGGTATTCGGCAAGCACGGCGCGATCCGGATTGACGATGACGACGTCGTTCGTGCCGTCGACGATCACCATCTCGCCGTCGCGAATCAGCTGACGCGCATGGTGCGTCGCCACCACGGCCGGGACATTCAGCCCGCGCGCGACGATCGCCGTGTGCGACGTGATGCCGCCCAAATCGGTGAGGAACGCCGCGAAGTGATGCTGCTTGAACTGGATGACGTCGGCCGGCGACAGGTCGTGCGCAACGAGGATCGTCTGCTCCTCGGCGCCGGGTGCCGGCAGCGTGCCCGGCCGCCCCATCAGCCGCTTCAGCACGCGCTCGCCGACCTGCACGACGTCCGCCTTGCGCTCGCGCAGATAAGGATCCTCGATCTGCTCGAACTGCTCGACCAGCACGCCCATCTGGATGGTGAGCGCCCACTCGGCATTGCAGCGCTGCTCGGCGATGATCCGCTTCGGCGCCTCGGACAGCGTCGGATCGTTCAGGATCATCCAGTGCACGTCGAGGAACGCGCCGAACTCGCCCGGCGCATCGCCGCCTGTGAGCGCCGCGTGCAGCCCTTCGAGCTCGCGCTGCACTTCCGCGATCGCGCTCTCGAACCGCTCGATCTCGGAGGCGACCTGCGCGAGCGGGATCGTGTAATGCGCGACTTCGCGCGTCGCATGCGAGACGAGCTGCGCCCGGCCGATGGCGATGCCGCCGGAGACGCCGATGCCGTGCAACGCGAAGCTCACCACGCGCGCGGTCTCCCGCGCGTGTGTGCGCTCGCTACTTGCGCCGTTCGGGACCGCCTTGAAGGAGCGAGACGATCGCGACCATCGCCGCGATCTCGTCCGGACCGTCGGTTTCGACGACGATCGTCGTGCCGACAGCTGCCGCGAGCAGCATCACCGCCACGATGCTGCGTGCGCTGGCGCGGCGCACACCGTTCACCAACGATACCTTGCACCGGAAGGAGGATGCGACCTGGACGATGCGCGCGCAGGCGCGAGCATGAAGTCCGAGGGGGTTGGTGATGGGGATTTCGCGTGTCTGCATGCCGAGGCGCCGGGCGCTCGCCCGCGCGCGGCATGCGCCGCGAGCAAGCCTTGCTATGGAGCCGGGTCGCGGCGCATTGGTTCCGTCGGTTCAGCATGCGAGGGTTCGCATATCGATCCGGTCACTGTCCTTCGCCGAAGCAGTCGCTGATCAGGCGGCAGATTGCCTCCATCGCCTCTTCCTCGTCGGGGCCCGCGGTCTCGAGCATGATCTTCGAGCCCTTGCCCGCGGCGAGCATCATGACGCCCATGATGCTCTTGGCGTTGACCTTGCGGCCGTTGCGCGTCACCTGCACGTCGCTGTCGAACTTCGCGGCAAGCTGCGTGAGCTTGGCCGACGCGCGCGCGTGCAGGCCGAGCTTGTTAACGATCTCGACTTCGCGCTGCAGCATAGACGGGATCGGGACCGACGTGCAGCACGCCCTCGCAGCCGCCGGAGACCGCCTTCCTGACGAACGTCTCCATGCCCCTGGTGCGATACGTGAAGGCGCGCACGAGCATCGGCAGGCTCACGCCGGCAAGCACTTCCACGTGGCCCGCGCGCGCGAGCTTCACGGCGAGGTTGCACGGCGTCGCGCCATAGATGTCGGAAAGGATCGCGACGCCGTCGCCGGTGTCGAGCGCCGCGACCGCGGCGCGCGCCCTCGGGAGCAGCGCAAGGGGGTCGTCGGTGGCGCCCACCGGGAACACGTCGAACTGCGGCGGCCTGGCGCCGAGCACGTGCGTGACCGCGTCGGCGAGGCTGTCGCCCAGCCGGTCGTGCGCCATGATCAGCACGCCGATCATGCCGGCGCGCACGCGCGCAACAGCGCGTCCGCGAACAGCGCACCGACGTCGAAGCCCGACTGTTCCGTGATTTCGACGAAGCAGGTCGGGCTCGTCACGTTCACTTCGGTGAGATACGCGCCGATCACGTCGATGCCAACGACAAGCAGTCCCGCGTCCCACAGCGGCCTGGCGAGCGCGAGCGCGATCTCGCGATCGCGCGCCGACAGCTCGCGCGCGACGCCGATGCCGCCGGCCGCAAGGTTGCCGCGCGTCTCGCCGGGCTTCGGTATCCGCGCGAGCGAGTATGGGACGACCTCGCCGCCGATCAGGAGGATGCGCTTGTCGCCGTCGCGAATCTCGGGAATGAACCGCTGCGCCATCACGGTGCGCGCGCCGAGATGCGACACGGTCTCCACGATCACGTTGCGGTTGGGATCGTCCCGGCGAACCCGGAACACCGATACGCCACCCATGCCGTCGAGCGGCTTCACGATGACGTCGCCGTGCTCGTCGATGAACTCGTTGACGAGGCGCGCCTCGCGCGTGACGAGCGTCGGCGCTGCGAATTCACGAAACGCCGCCACGGCCATCTTCTCGTTGTAGTCGCGGATCGACCGCGGCCGGTTGAAGACCCGTGCGCCCTCGCGCTCGGCCGCCTCGAGCAGATACGTTGAGTAGACGTACTCCATGTCGAACGGCGGGTCCTTCCGCATCAGCACGGCCGCGAAGTCGCGGAGCGCGCGGTCCTCCGGCACGCCGGCGTCGTGCCACTCGTGATCGTCGGCATGCAGCGTGAGCGGACGAGCCTGCGCGCGCGTCGCCCCGTCACGCCAATAGATCGCCGGCTGCTCGATCGCGTACACGCGATGTCCGCGCGCGGCCACCGCACGCATCATCGCGATGCTCGTGTCCTTGTACGCCTTCAGCAGCGGCAGGGGGTCGAGGACGAAGGCGAAATCCATGGGCCGGCAGCGGGTCGGGTCGGCAACGCTCGAGGCCTGGTCACACTATCTTCGTGAATGTGGACGGGCCCTGGCCTGGCGGACGCGGGCGCGACTTCCGCCCGCGACCGGCCATCGGGGCGATCGTACCGCATCCGGTCAGGCTTCCCGTCGCCCGCGGCTAGGCGACGCCCACGTGCTGCCCTTCCACCCGCGCGGAGACTTTCGCCTCGCGCGGGTGGTGACGCTAGTCCGCCTCGTACTTGAACGACAACTGCAGGCGCGCCCGGAAGGCGAGCACCTTGCCGTCCTCGATCTTGACGTCGAGCTTCTGTACTTCGGCGATGCGCAGGTCGCGGAGCGACTTGCCCGCCGTTTCGACGGCATTGCGCGCCGCGTCCTCCCAGGAGGTATCGCTGCTGCCCACTACGTCGATGACGCGGTAGACACCTTCGCTCGATGCGGATGACTTCGCCATGGCTACCTCCAGAGTCGGTGGATTCGAAACGGCCGGTTGGGTGACGCCCGCCCGGCACGGGGTCGCCGCGCAGGGGGTGCACGGCCACGATACCCATTTGCCGTGACAGCGACAACTACCGGACCCTCCCCGTGCCAGGCAGACAGCGTGGCAGGTTCTGGTGTTCAATCGTCGGCGTTGCCGACCAGGGGATGAAGCCATGAAGCCTGCTTCCGAAGTTCCGTACTTCCCGCGCTGGACGCTGCGCACGGAAGGCGTCATCGCGCCCGACGAGCGCCTGCCCGCCGGTCAGACGCTCGCGCTCGGATTGCAGCACGTCGTCGCGATGTTCGGCGCTACCGTGCTGGCGCCGCTTCTGATGGGATTCGACCCGAACGTCGCGATCCTTTTTTCGGGCATCGGCACGCTGATCTTCTTTCTGCTGGTCGGCGGCCGTGTGCCGAGCTACCTCGGTTCGAGCTTCGCGTTCATCGCGGTGGTGATCGCCGCGAGCGGTTATTCCGGCAGTGGTCCGAATGCGAACCTCGGCGTCGCGCTGTCGGGCATCATCGCCGCCGGCGTCGTCTATGCGCTGATCGGGCTCGCCGTGATGCTGGTCGGCTACGGCTTCATCGATCGGCTGATGCCGCCCGTGGTGACGGGGAGCGTCGTCGCCGTGATCGGACTCAATCTCGCGCCGATCGCGGTGAAAGGCATCTCGGGGAGCGCACTCGAGACGTGGATCGGCATTGCGACGATCGTCGCCGTCGGCCTGATCGCCGTACGCGCCCCGGGACTTGCGCGCCGGCTGCCGGTACTGCTCGGCGGCGTCGCCGGCTACCTGCTGTATGCGATATGCACGAACGTGCTCGGCCTCGGCAAGCCCATCGACTTCGGGCCGGTGGCAGCGGCGGCGTGGGTCGGCTTGCCGATGTTCACCGCGCCGGTATGGGACGGCCATGCCATCGCGCTGATCGCGCCGGTGGCTGTCGTGCTGGTCGCGGAGAATCTCGGCCACATCAAAGCGGTGGCCGCGATGACCGGACGCGATCTCGACCCGTACCTGGGCCGCGCATTCGTCGGCGACGGCATCGCGACGATCGTCGCCGGCGCGGGCGGCGGCACCGGGGTCACGACCTATGCGGAGAACATCGGCGTCATGGCGGTGACGAAAATCTATTCGACGCTGCTGTTCGTCGTTGCGGCGTGCGTCGCGATCGTGCTCGGGTTCTCGCCGAAGTTCGGCGCGCTGATCATGACGATTCCGGGTGCCGTGCTCGGCGGCCTGTCGATCGTCGTCTTCGGCCTGATCACAGCCACCGGCGGGCGGATCTGGGTGCAGAACCAGGTCGATTTCGCGCGCCCGCGCAACCTCGTGACCGCGGCGGTGACGCTGACGATCGGCGCCGGCGACCTGGCGCTCAAGCTCGGCGGCTTCACGCTCGGTGGCATCGGCACGGCCACGTTCGGCGCCATCCTGCTCTACCAGCTGTTTCGCGACGGCGAGGACGAGGCTCCGCTTGCGAAACCGGCTTACCGCCCCGATCTCGCTGGGATCGAGAAAGAGGGAGCCAGGCGATGAAGCGGGTGACGGCCATCCATCAAAGTCCCGAACAGCATTGGGTAGGCGACGGATTTCCGGTGCGCAGCCTCTTTTCGTATCACGCGGGCGGCGCGCTGTTGAGTCCGTTCCTGCTGCTCGACCATGCGGGTCCGGCCGAGTTCGAGCCGGCCGCGAAGCCTCGCGGCGTCGGCGAGCATCCGCATCGCGGCTTCGAGACGGTGACGATCGTCTATCAGGGCGAGGTCGAGCATCGCGACACCGCGGGCAACGGCGGCAGCATCGGCCCCGGCGACGTCCAGTGGATGACGGCGGCCTCGGGCCTCATGCACGAGGAGTTCCATTCGCGCGAGTTCACGCGCCGCGGCGGCACGCTGGAAATGGCGCAGCTTTGGGTGAACCTGCCCGCGAAGGACAAGATGTCGCCGCCGCGCTACCAGCCGATCGTCGCGGCCGACATTCCAGGCGTCGAACTGCCGGACGGCGCGGGACGCGTGCGCGTCATCGCCGGGCACTATAAAGAGCGGAAGGGCCCCGCGAGCACGTTCACCGACATGAATGTCTGGGACGTTGCGCTGGCTGCCGGCAAGGCCGCGACGTTCTCCCTGCCCGAGGGACACACGGCGATGATCGCGCTCTTCCGCGGCGCGCTGCGCGTCAACGACAAGCACGACGTACACGCGGCGCAGGTCGTGCAATTCGATCGCGCCGGCAGCGAAGTGCAGCTAGAGGCGAGCGGCGACGCGACGTTCCTCGTGCTCACCGGCGAGCCGATCGACGAGCCGATCGCCGGCTACGGTCCGTTCGTCATGAACACGCGCGACGAGATCATGACCGCGATCAGCGACCTGCAGCAGGGACGCTTCGGCAGCCTTTCGGTGTCGGAGGTGTAACCCCCCCGTGTCGGAGGTGTAACCCGCCATCTCTGGCACCGAACGTCAGGGGCGGCGCCAACTTCCGATCGTTGCACCTCCGACACCGGGGGTTACACCTCCGACACCGAGATCAGCGCTTCGGCAGCGCGTCGAGCAGCGGTTGCACGATGTCCATCGGCAGCGGGAAAACGATCGTCGAGTTCTTGTCCGCGGCGATCACCGTGAGCGTCTCAAGGTAACGTAGCTGGATCGCGAGCGGCGCCTGCGACAGCACCTGCGCCGCTTCGAAAAGCTTCTGCGCCGCCTGCATCTCGCCCTCGGCGTGGATCACCTTCGCGCGCCGCTCGCGCTCCGCCTCGGCCTGGCGCGCGATCGCGCGGATCATCGACTCGTTGATATCGACGTGCTTTATCTCGACGTTCGCGACCTTGATGCCCCACGACAGCGTCTGCGCGTCGAGCGTCTGCTGGATGTCGATGTTGAGCTTCTCGCGCTGCGACAGCATCTCATCGAGGTCGTGCTTGCCGAGCACCGACCGCAGCGTCGTCTGCGCGAGCTGCGACGTCGCCATCATGAAATTCTCGACTTCGATGATCGCCTTCTGCGGATCGACGACGCGGAAGTAGACGACGGCGTTCACCTTCACCGACACGTTGTCGCGCGAGATGACGTCCTGGCTCGGCACGTCGAGCACGACGGTGCGGAGCTCCACGCGCACCATCTGCTGGATGCCGGGGATCAGGATCACGAGCCCGGGACCCTTCACCTTCCAGAACCGCCCGAGCTGGAACACCACGCCGCGCTGGTACTCGCGCAGCACGCGCAGCGACGACGCGGCCAGCACGATCAGCAGGAACAGCAGCAGGCCGGGGCCGATCAGCGCCATGGCAATCCTCCTCCGAAGCTCGTCATTGACCTCTCCTCGAAGCTAACGCACGTCGGGGCCGGCCGGCGCCACGCGCAGCATTACGCCGTCGACGGCCACGACGCGCACCTTCTGCCCACGCGCCACGCGGCCGTCCGTCGTGACCTGCCACGTCTCGCCGCGGATGTTGGCCCAACCGGTGTCCGTGGCATCGTCGAGCATCTCGCCGTCGGCGCCCACGAGCGACGTGACGCCGCTGACGATCGGCCGCCTGCGCGCTCGGATTGCCATCCGCACGACGACGAACACGAACACGGCGGTCGCAATCGCAAGCGACGCGATCAGCGTCCACGGAATGGTGAAACCCGGCATTTCGGTGTCGATCAGCATCATCGCGCCCACGACGAACGCCACGATACCGCCGATGCCGAGCGACCCGTACGCGGGCACGAACAGCTCGGCGACCATGAACGCCAATCCGAGCCCCATCAGCGCGAGCCCCGCGTAGTTGACCGGCAGCAGGTGCAGCGCATAGAGGCCGAGCAGCAGCGACACCGCACCCATGACGCCCGGAAAGACCAGCCCCGGGTTGCCGAGCTCGAACAACAGCCCGTAGACGCCGAGAAGCATCAGGATCATAGCGACGCTTGGATCGGTGATGATGGCCAGCACGCGAAAATGCCAGTCCGGCTCGAAGGCGATCGTCGACGCGCCTGCGAGCTGCAGCGTGCGCTCACCCCCCGCGACCGCGATGCGGCGACCGTCGATTTGCGCGCGCAGATCGTTCGCATCGGCCGCGACGACATCGATCACCTTCTGGCTTTTCGCCTCCTCTGCCGACAGGCTCGCCGCTTCGGTGACCGCCTTCTCGGCCCATTCGACATTGCGGCCGCGCAATTGCGCGAGGCTGCGGATGTATGCGGCTGCGTCCTGCATCGCCTTGCGCTCGTGCGTGTCCGGCTCACGCTTCTTGTCGTCCTTTTCACCGGATGCAGCCGGCGGCGTCAGGCCGATCGACACCGGCGACGCGGCGCCGACGTTCGTGCCCGGCGCCATCGCGGCGACGTGGCTCGCGTAGAGGATGAATGTTCCGGCGCTGGCCGCACGCGCGCCGGAAGGTGCGACATACGTGACCACGGGAATCGGCGACGCGAGCACGTCCTGCACGATCTTGCGCATCGACGTGTCGAGACCCCCCGGCGTATCGAGCGTCAGCACGACGAGCTGCGCCTTCTCGCGCTCGGCGCGCGCAAGGCCGCGGTCGATGTATTCGGCGCTCGCCGGACTGATGACGCCAGCGAAGTTCAGCGCGACGACCGGACCGGGCTGCGCGTGCGCACAGGCGCAGGCGAGCGCCAGGACCCCGATCCAGAGCATGCGAAGCGTGAGCATGGCCGCAGAGCCATTATGCCCTTCGTGTGCCAAGCCTCAATGCAACGATGCTCGAAGCGCCCCGGCTACTTCGCCGTCCTGCGCGGTGGCAGCGCCGTGCGGCGCAGCACCGGTCGCTCGCCGAACTCGGGCTTGCTCGACGGCGCGGCGCTCGCGAGGTCGATCGCGGTGGCGAGCGCCGTCTCGAGCTGGCGATCGCGCCCCGCCGCGGCGTCCTGCGGCGCGTTGTCCACCTCGATCTCCGGATCGGTGCCGTAGTTCTCGACCGCGAAACCCACGTCGGTGAACCAGAACGAAAATTCGGGCTGGGTCGTCTCGCTGCCGTCGACGAGCTTGTGCCGCGGATTGATGCCGATGACGCCGCCCCAGGTCCGCGTGCCGACCAGCTTGCCGATCTGCATCAGCTTGAAGCAATGCGAAAAAATGTCGCCGTCCGAGCCCGCGTGCTCGTTGGTCAGCGCAACCACGGGTCCGGCCGGCGATTCGATCGGATAGGGCTCCGGCTGTCCCCACCGGGTCAGGTCGTAGCCGAGGCGCCGCCGCGCGACTTTCTCGAGCAGGAGCTGCGACACGTGGCCGCCGCGGTTGTAGCGGACGTCGACGATCAGCGCGTCGCGGTCGCATTCGGTCCCGAAATAGCGATGGAATTCCGCGAAGCCCGCCGACATCATGTCGGGCAGGTGCAGATAGCCGACGCGGCCGTCCGACTTGTCGTGCACCCAGGCGCGATTGCGCTCGACCCATTCGCGATAGCGCGCCGGCACTTCGTCGGCGAGCGTCGTGACGACGACGTTGCGCGTCGCGCCGTTTGCGGCGCCGCCGCTCGCCGGGGCGAGCGTCAGCTCGACCTTCGCATTCGCCTGGTGCACGAGCAGCGCCTGCGGCGGCCGTTCCTGCGACACGGGCTGGCCATTGACGGCGACGATGCGCTCGCCCGTCTTCGCCTGCACGCCGACCGCATTCAGCGGCGAATCGGCGCTCGCATCCCACGGGTCGCCTTGCACGATGCGCTCGATCGCGAAGCTCGCGCCGTCATTGGCGAGCGCCAGTTCGGCGGCGAGATGGCCGAGCGTGACCGGCGGCGGCCGCCGATAGTCGCCGCCCGCTTCGTACGCATGCGACGTGCCGAGCTCGCCCTGCATTTCCCAGATCAGGTCCGACAACTCGCTGCGCGAGGCGATGCGATCGAGCAGCGGCTCGTAGCGCGCGTAGACCTCCTCCCAGTCGATGCCCGACATGTCGGGCACCCAGAACTGGTCGCGCTGCAGCCGCCACACTTCGCGCAACATCTGCCGCCACTCGCGACGGGGATCGACGGATATGCGCACCCGCCCGAGGTCGATCCAGCCGCTTCTGCGCGATGGCTCGTCGCCGAACGATTGCGCGCGCTCGCGCGGGTCGGGAATGCGGTCGGCACGAATCGCGCGCATCCGCTTGCCATGCCGCAAAACGAGCGTCGCGTGATCGTAGGCGACGACGAACCGGTCCAATTTGTCGACCAGCATCTCGGCCCTGCGGGTGCTTAAGTCGAATACCTCGAGCCGCCCCGGCAGATCCTTGTGCCCGCCACGGCCATGCGCACCCGCCACGGGCATCAGCGACCAGACGACCTTGTCGCCGGCGACACCTGCGATCTGCTCGAAGCGGCCTTCGGGAACCGGGAACGCGGCGACGCGCCGCTCGATGCCGTCGAGGTCCACGCGCACGGCGGCCGCAGGATCCGGCGTTTTATCGCGCGTGCGCGGATCTTCGGGCTTCATGCCCTTCGGCTCGGGCTCGAACGGCGGCCGCTGATCGGTCTGCAACGCGATCAGGTAGGGACGCGCCGCGCGCGGGAACGAGAGCTCGAATTGCACGTTGTCATAGACGGGATCGAACGTGCGCAGCGACAGGAAGTACAGATACTTGCCGGTCGGGTCGAACGCCGGACTGTAGTCGCGGAATTCCGGGGTCGTGACGAGCCGGTTTTCGCCGCTCGCGACACTGTGGAGCTTGATCGCCGAATGCCGCGGACTGGTCCAGAACGGATACGCAAGCCAGGCGCCGTCGGGCGACCAGGCAACGCTTTCGGAACGCCCGCATTCGCTGTGGTCGATCACCTTGCAGCTGTCGGCGTCGACGTCGATCAGCAGGACTTCGTGACGATGGTTGGTGAGTGCGACGCGCGCGCCGGACGGCGCAGCCCGCATCGCCACCACGCGGCCGATGTCGTGCGAAAGCACGCGCGTGTCCCCGTTGCGGGTCACGACGAGCCGCTCGTCGCGCATCTCGTCGCTGACGGCCACGAGCGTCTCGCCGTCCGCAAGCCACTGGCCGTGCCGGTAGCGAACGCCGTCGGCGATGCCGTACTGACGCACCGCGCCTTCCCACAGCGCGAACGTGAACAGCTTGCCGCGCGTCTCGAGCGCGAGGCTGTGGCCCGCCGGATGGACTTCGAAGCCGGCGAGATTCTCGGCGGCGTCGACGAACTTGCGCGCGGCCTGCGTGCGGTGCGAGGGCACGTCGATCGCTACGCGCGCCGTCGCATCGCGCTTCGGGTCGTACAGCCAGACGTCGGCGCCGCATTGATACACGACGCGGCGGCCGTCGGTCTGCGCATGACGCGCATAGAAATCGTCGTGATCGGTGTGCCGGCGCTGATCGGAGCCGTCGGGCCGGCACGAATAGAGATTGCCGACGCCCTCGGCATCGGACAGGTAATAGATGCGCTCGCCGATCCACATCGGGCTCGTGATGTTGCCGGCAGGCTCGGTCATGCGGCGAAACTGGCCGCGGCCCTCGACGTCGATCCACAGATGTCCGGCGGTGCCGCCGCGGTAGCGCTTCCATCGCGCGGGGTCCGCGGTGTTGCGCCCTATGACCTTCGCGTTGCCGGGACCGAACGCCAGATGGTTGACCTGCCCGAGCGGCAGCAATTCGGGCATCCCGCCTTCGAGCGGCAGCGTGAACGCGCGGTAGTTGCGGAAGAACGGCTGGCCGTACGTCGTGACGAACAGCATGCGGCCGTCGGGCGTGAATCCGCGCACCATCACGTCGGGGCCGAGCCACGTCATGCGGCGCGCGATCCCGCCCGTCGCCGACATCAGGTACACCTCGGGATGCTGCTCGTCGCGGCCGACGAACGCGATCCACCTGCCGTCCGGCGACACAGCCGGCGTCGACGGCTCGCCCAGGCCCGCCGTCAGGCGACGCGCGATGCCGCCCTGCGCGTCGACGCGCCACAGGTCGTCGTCGCAGATGAAGACGATCATGTCGTCCCGAATCGTCGGATGCCGCAGGTAGCCCGGTTGTGCCATGGCGCAAGCTCGTGTTCGTGAAACAGGGAATTTTGCCGGAAACCGGCGGACTCACGCCGCACGGGCGCGAGGCGAATATTCACCAGCGATCTGGCACACCCCACTACAGCGCGACGGCGTACCCCTGCAATTGCGCCAGATCGGGTTCGATGCCGAGGCCCGGCCGATTGTTCAGTACGGCGCCACCGTCGGTCACGCCGGCAAGGGGTCCGCACGTCGCCGAGCGCAGCGGGTTGGGATTGGCGTCGACCTCCAGCATGCCGCCGCCCCCGACGGCCGCGAGCGCATGCGCCGAAGCGAGCAGGCCGATGCCACCGCCGAGCCAATGCGGGCAATACCGCGCACCGGCCGCCACGATGCGCCGTGCGAGCGGAACGACCTTGCTGAAGCCGCCCCACTTCGCGATGTCCGGCTGCACCACCGCAAGGGCGTCGGCGGCAAGCGCCGCGTCGAATGCGGCATCGCCGGCGATGTTTTCGCCGGCAGCAAGTGCAATGCTCGTGCGCTCGCGCAACGACTGCCATTCGGTCCACGGCCGATCGGCGCGCAGCGGCTCCTCGAGCCAGCCGATGTAAAACGGCTCGAGCGCGCCAGCCATGTCGATCGCGTCGTCGAGCGACCACGCCTGATTCGCGTCGACCAGCAAATCGACGCCGTCGCCGAGCGCCGCGCGCACGGCCGCGACGTTCGCGAGATCGCGGTCCCTGCCGAAGCCCACCTTGAGCTTGAACGCGCGAAAGCCTTCGTTGCGCCGCGTCGCCGCCAGTTCGGCTGGCCGCTCCGGATTGAGGCCGCTCGCGTACACGCGCACGCGCGGCGTCGTACCGCCGAGCAGGCGCCACAGCGGCTGCTGCGCACGCCGCGCCTGCAGGTCCCACAGCGCGAGATCGACGCCGGCGATCGCTTGCGCGAACGGCCCCGGCTCGCCGGATTGCAGCGCGAGCACCGCGGTGGCTGACGTGAGGAAGTCGAACGCCGCCGGCGGATCGTCGAACGGCCGGCTCGTCGCGAGCGGCGCGAGCACGCCCTGGACCAGGCGCGCGCGATGCTCGGCGCCGACGGCGGGAAAGTTGCACCAGATCTCGCCCCAGCCGGCGATGCCGTGCGTGTCCTCGACGCGCACCAGGACCATCGGCCGGTCGCGCATCGTGCCGAACGACGTCACGACGGGCGTCTTCAGCGGATAGCGCCAGACGAGCGCGCGCAGCGATCGGATCTGCAGCGGGCCGCTCATGGCCTGCGCGGAGCGGGAAGGCGAGGCGCGCGCATCACGGCTTCAGGTCCATCTCCAGATGGATGTAGTCGCCACGATACGTCACTTCGCCGAGATAGATGACGACGCCGTGCTGATCCTGGCATACGCGGCGCACCTCCGCCACCGGCGCGCTCACCGGAATGGACAAATGCCGTGCCACGAAGACGTCGGCGGTGCCGATCTCCAGCGTTTGCCAGGCACGGCTCACGCTGACGCGGGGCAATTCGAGCAGCAGAGGCACCACCGTCTCGCGGCGGAAGCGGCGCGGCGCCATCCGGAACACGCGCTCGTCGATGTAAATGGAAATGACGCAATACGCTTCTCCGTTGCGCGAATGGACGCGGCGCATGAACCGGTATTGCGAAGCGGGCGTGCCATCGCGCGGAAACAGTTGCGGCGTTGCCGCGGCCTCCTCGATCAGCGTCAGGTTCGGCGTGTCGTTGCGGTAGACGTCCGCCAGCGCCTGCAGGCTTGTCTCGAGCATCAGACCGCGCTCGCGTGCAGGCTGCGACGTGACGAACGTGCCGCGTCCACGCTCGGCCGATACGAGTCCGTCACGCGCCAGAAGTTCCATCGCTTGACGCACCGTCACGCGCGCGACGTCGAACTCCTGCATCAGCGACTGCAGCGTGGGAAGCTGCGTTCCGGCCGGCCAGCGATTGCGCGCGATGCGCCGCCGCAGGATGTCCGCGAGTTGTGCATACCGCGGCATCGGTCCGCGGAACAGCGCATTGCCGCTTTGCGCGCTCTTGTGCATAAGGTTCTATCTATAGTACCTTTCGCGGGAAGCACCCGCAACGCGAACGTGACCCTATTCCGACGTACGCTGCTGATCGCCCTGCCGTGGCTGATCGTGATCGCGATCTGGTACGCGATCGCGTATTCGGGGCTCGTCAATCCTTCGCTCGTGCCGACGCCGCACCGCGTCGCGGCGCGGTTCTGGGAGCTGCTGACCACGGCGCGGCTCCCGGTCGACATCCTGATGTCGACGCAGCGCGTGCTGATCGGCGTCCTGCTCGGCACCGCGGTCGCCGTTCCCGCGGGGTTCGTGCTCGGCTGGTATCGGCAGGTGCGGCTGTTCATCGACCCGCTGATGAACTTCTTCCGCGCGCTGCCGCCGATCGCGCTGATACCGCTCGTCATCGTCTATTTCGGCATCGGCGAGATCGCGAAGGTGGTGATCCTGTTCTATGCGTCGTTCTTCGCCGGCGTCATCGTCATGTACGAGGGGATCGCGCAGATCAACCCGATTTACGTGCGCGTGTCGCACACGCTCGGCGCCACCGACGCCGAGATCTTTCGCAAGGTCATCATTCCGCTCACGGTGCCGCACCTGCTGACGGCGCTGCGGGTCGCGCTCGGCGTCGCGTGGGCCACGCTGGTGGCCTCCGAGCTGATCGCCGCGCAACAGGGATTGGGCGCGCTGATCCAGAACGCCTCGTCGTTCTTCCAGCTCGACATCATCTACGTCGGGATCATCTGCATCGGCCTCATCGCGCTCGCGATGGATCTCGTCCTGCGCGCGATCACGCGTCGGCTGGTCGCGTGGCAGGAGCGCATCGCGTGAGCGTGAAGGGCTGCCCCGAGCGCGAACAGGCCCCGGAGCGCGTCAGCGCGGAGGGCAAGGCAATTTCCACGTCCGCGCGCATCGTCTTCGACCGCGTGTCGATGGAGTTTCCATCGGCGCGCGGGCCGATGCGCGTCGTCGACGACGTGTCGTACGAGATCGCCGACGGCGAGTTCGTCGCGATCATCGGCCCGTCGGGGTGTGGCAAGACGACGATGATGAACATGGTCGCCGGCTTCGTGCAGCCGACGCGCGGCCGCGTGCTGCTCGACGGCAAGCCGATCGCCGGCCCCGGACCGGATCGCGGGGTGATCTTCCAGGAATACGGCGTGTTCCCGTGGCTTACGGTCAAGCAGAACATCGCCTTCGGGCTGACGCTCGCGGCCAATCGGGCGACCGCGTCCGAGCGCAACGAGATCTGCACCCGCTACATGGCGCTGATGGGCCTGACCGACTTCGCCGATGCGTGGCCGAAGATGCTGTCGGGCGGCATGCGCCAGCGCCTGGCGCTGGCGCGCGCCTACGCGGTGCGACCGCAATTCCTGCTGATGGACGAGCCGTTCGGTGCGCTGGACGCCCAGACGCGCACGGCGATGCAGGGCCTTCTCCTGCAGGTGCTGCAGGCCGAAGGCAAGACGGTGATGCTGATCACGCACTCCGTCGAGGAGGCCATCTATCTTGCGTCGCGGATCGTCGTCATGAGTGCGCGCCCGACGCGTATCCGCGAGCAGATCACGGTTCCGTTTCCGTACCCGCGGTCGGAATCGGTGCACGAGACGCGCGAATTCAACGAGCTGCGCTCGCACGTTCGCGACCTCGTGATGAAGGAGTACGCCGCGCAGGCGTCGCAGCAGTCGGTGCGGGTTCCTGAATAGGACCTGTTCACACCACGGACGGGCCCTAATCCAACCAACGGAGGAAGCAAGATGAGCATCAATCGCAGAAAGTTCCTGCAGACGACCACCGCGGCGGGCCTCGGCGCGAGCCTCGGCGTTCTCGGTGCGCCGGCCATCGCGCAGGCGCGGACGAAGGTGAAGGTCGGCTACCTGCACACGCTCGCCGTCGACGGCCAGATCTGGCTCGGCATGGACGGCGGCAATTTCGCCAAGCACGGCGTCGAGCTGGACCTCGTGCAGTTCACCACCGGCCTCGAGCTCTTCCAGGCGATGATCGGCGGCAGCATCGAGATGCTCGCGACCGGCGCGGTGATCTCCAATTTTCCCGCGCGGGGCCAGGGCAAGATGTTTCTCGTCAACGACGTCGAATTCGCGACCGCGCAGCTCTGGGTGCACGGCGACCAGATCAAGAGCTTCGCCGACCTGAAGGGCAAGAAGATCTCGACGACCACGGGCACCACCGCGCACGTGTTCCTCGACACGGCGCTCCGCGCGAACGACGTCGATCCCAAGGACCTCGAGATCGTCAACCAGCGGATGTCGGAGGCGGTGACCTCGTTCATCTCGGGCGCGGTGCCCGCGGTGGCGCTGTGGGTGCCATTCAACATCGCCGTGCGCGACAAGGTGAAGGACGCGAAGATGCTCGCCGACGCTTCAGCGTACTACCCGAAGGCGGCCATCGTCGGCGGCTGGGCGGCGCGCGAGGACTATTACGACAAGAACCGGGCCGTCTGCGCGAACATCATCCGCGGCTGGTCCGAGGCGAACGACTACTTCATCGGCAACGCCGACGGCGCGCTCGATCAGTTGCAGAAGAAGCATTACCAGCAGGTGCCGCTCACCGACCTCAAGGAACAGTACAAGGCGCAGAAGATGTTCACGTCAAAGGAATGGAAGAAGCTCTACGCCGACGGCACCGTCACCAACTGGCTGCAGCAAGTAACCGACTTCTTCGTGCGCTTCGGCGGCATCCAGAACCCGGTGCCGGCGTCGAAGTACTTCGACCCGAAGCTCTACCTCGAGACGCTGCCGGGCTGACGGCACCCGCGCGTGATCGCCTCCGCGCCGCGTGACGCGCGCGGAGGCGAGGCCGCGCGCTCTTTCCCATGTCTTCGGCGACGGATACCTACGACTACGTGATCGTCGGCGCCGGCTCCGCGGGATGCATTCTCGCGAACCGGCTGTCGGCCGATCCTTCGGTACGGGTGCTGCTGCTCGAGGCGGGCGGCGCCGATCGCAACTTCTGGATTCACCTCCCGGTCGGCTACTTCCGCACGATCTACGACCCGCGCTTTTCGCGACTCTTCGACACGGTCCCGTCCGAGGGAACGGCCGGACGCAACGTCGTGTGGCCGCGCGGGCGCGTCATCGGCGGCTCGTCGTCGATCAACGGCCTGATCTTCATCCGCGGTCAGCACGAGGACTTCGACGAGTGGGCCGCGCGCGGCGCCGTCGGCTGGCGGTACCTCGACGTGCTGCCGGACTTCAAGCGCATCGAACGCTACGTGGGCGGCGCAAGCGCCTATCACGGCGCGTCCGGCGAGCTCGGCGTCAGCAACCTGCGCAACCATCACCCGTACTGCGAGGCGTGGGTCAGCGCGGGCGTCGAGTTCGGGCTGCCGCGCAATCCCGATTTCAACGGCGCCAGCACCTACGGCGTCGGCTCGTATCAGCTCAGCATCGACAACGGGTGGCGGTCGAGCTCGGCGGTCGCGTTCCTGCGCCCGGTGCGCAAGCGGCCGAACCTGACCGTGCTGCCGAACGCGCTGGCGACGCGCGTGCTGTTCGAGACGACGCGCGCCACCGGGGTCGAATGGATGCGGCAGGGCGTTTTGCAACGTGCGCACGCCGCACGCGAGGTCATTCTTGCGGCGGGCGCGATCCAGTCGCCGCAATTGCTGCAGCTCTCCGGCATCGGTCCGGCCGGCCATCTGCGCGCGCTCGGGGTCCCGGTCGTCGCCGACGTTCCCGGCGTCGGGGAGAATCTGCAGGATCATTACCAGGCGCGGACGATCGTGCGCCTGCGCAAGCGCGTCTCGCTGAACGACGACGTGCGCAATCCGCTGAAGCTCGCCGGCATGGGCGTCGAATGGCTCGTGCGGCGCTCGGGACCACTGACCGTGGGCGCCGGGCAGGTCGGCGGCGCGGCATACACGCAATACGCGAAGAACGACAGGCCCGACGTGCAATTCAACGTGATGCCGCTGTCGGTCGACAAGCCGGGCGATCCGCTGCACGCGTATCCCGGCTTCACCGCCGCCGTGTGGCAATGCCATCCGCGCTCGCGCGGCCGGTTGCGCATTCGCTCGACCGATCCGGCTGAAGCGCCGACGATCGAGCCGCGCTATCTGTCCGACGATCTCGATCGGCGAACGCTCGTGGCCGGCATCCGGATGCTGCGCGAGATCTATGCGCAGCCGTCGTTTCGCGAGCTGTTCGAAGCAGAGGTGCTGCCCGGACCCGGCGCGAAGACCGACGAGCAGCTGCTCGATTTCGCGCGACATGCGGGCGGAACGGTGTTCCACTGCGTCGGCACGTGCCGAATGGGGGCCGATGCGGATCGCGACGCCGTCGTCGACCCGCAGCTACGGGTGCGCGGCGTCGAGAGGCTGCGCGTGATTGATGCGTCGATCATGCCCACCGTCACGTCCGCCAACACGAACGCGGCGTCGCTGATGATCGGCGAGCGCGGCGCGCGAATGATCCTCGGGTCGGCGGTGTCGGGTTACCGCTTCTTCTCCACGTCGACGTAGATCCAGTCGGCGAGCAGAACGGGATGCGGCTTGTAGCCGATCACGTTCGGCTGCGCGAGCGAGTTCTGGTAGCGGACGGTGCCGAGACGCCATGGCGTGTCGGCCTCGAACTGCCGCGACATCTGCTCGTAGAGCGTATCGCGATCGGGCGAGTCGGGCAGGAGCCGCGACTTTTCGTACAGCGCGTCGAACTTCGGCGAGCGGTAGCACGCGACGTTGCTCTGGCCGATGTTGCCGCCGTAGAGAAGCTGCACGAAGTTGTCGCCGTCCGGATAGTCGGCGATCCATCCGTACGTCCAGAACTGGTGCTTGCAAGCGATCGCTGCGCGGATCTGATCGCTGAGCTTGCCCTTGTCGACGCTCATCCGGATGCCGATCGAATCGAGCCCCTTCTGCCACAGCTCGTCGAACTCGCGCGCCGTTGCCGTGTTCTGGCTCGCGTAGGTGAGCGTCAGCGGCCGGCCGTCCGGCAGCGTGCGATAGCCGTCGCGGCCCCGCTTGTAGCCGAAGCGGTCCAGCAGCTCGTTCGCGGCCCGCGGGTCGTAGCGAAGGCTCGAGCGATAGCGTGCATCGTGCCCCGTGACGCCTGGCGGAATCACCATCTGCGCCGCCGCGGCCTGGCCGTTGCGGATGATCCGCACTTCGGCCTCGGTGTCGTACGCCATCGCGATGGCGCGGCGCAGCGCAATCTTGTCGTTGCCGAAGCCACCGACGACGGGGTCGCGCATGTTGAACGCCGTGTAGCCGATCATCGGCAGCAGGATGCGCGACAGCGTCACGCCGCGCTTCGCGAGGTCGGGCGCGAGCTTGTCACCGGGCAGCGCGATCGGGGCGAACGTCGCCGGCACGTTCAGGATGTCGAGCTCGCCGCGCTGGAACGCGAGCCAGCTCGACTGCGCTTCCTCCATGACGCTGACCTCGATCGTGCCGACCTGCGGCATCTTCTTGCCGCGCATGCGCGCTGCAATGGCCTTGTCGGCCGCGTCGTCGCCCGGATCGAAATTCCACGTGAAGCCACGGTACGCCGGATTCGCCCGCAGGATCATCTTCGAGGCGGGTACCCACGTCGCCAGCGTGTATGGTCCCGTACCGACGGGGTGCCCGGCGATCTCGCTGCCATAGGCCTCGACGACTTCGTGCGCTACCGGCGACAGTGACGGCAATGCCATCACCTGCGGAAACGTGTAATCGCTGTGCGCCAGCGTAATGCGCAGTGTGTAGCGATCGAGCGCCTGCAGCCCGGCCACCGGCACGTCGTAGTCGAGACGGTCGCCGTTCTTCTTCGCGCCGGCGGCGAGCTCGCGCAGGCCCAGGATCTTGTCCTCGACGTAGAACGCGTTGGGCGAGCGGTTGCGCGGATCGACGAGGCGCTTGATCGCGTAGACGTAATCCTCGGCCGTGAGCTCGCGCGGCCGGCCCTTGAAGGCCGCATCGGGCGCGAAGCGGATGCCCTTCTTCAGGTGGAACGTGAAGCGCCGGCCGCTTTGCGCGATCTCGGGCAACGCGTCGGCCGTCAGGGGGACGAGCTTCGCCGGCCGCGCGAGGTAGTCGAACGTGAGCAGCGGCTCCATGATCGCAGCGATGACCGCGCCCGAGTAGACCTCGCTCGCCTGCGCCGGATCGAACCCGGTCTCCGCCTGCGGCAGCGCGACCCGCAGCACTTTCGCCGGATCGGCCGCGAGCGCGGGGACACCGGCGAACAGCAAAGCCACAAGCGCAGCGATGACTCGAAAGGTCCGCGACGTTCTCACCTTGCCGCTCCTTGAACTCGATCCTGTTCTGTTCCCCGTTCTGTTCCCTGTTCCCCGATCGGGTACCGCACAATAACGCATGCCCCGCACCGATTCCATGGGCGCGCGCACCCCCAAGGCGAGCGCGGCGGAGCGCGTCGTGCACGCCGAGCGGCGAAGCCTGCGCGACCGCTTCGACAGCCTGCGCAACGTCCCGCCGTTCCTGCGCCTCGTCTGGCAGGTGAGCCCGCCGCTGATGCTCGCGCAGGCGGTGCTGCGCTTTGCGCGCGCGCTCTTGCCGATCGCGGCGCTTTACGTCGGCAAGCTGATCATCGACGAGGTCGTGCTGCTCGTGAAGACGCCTCACCCGGGCGAAGATCTGCGCGCATGGTTCGCGAGCGGCCTGCTCGACCGGATCGCCTGGCTCCTCGCACTGGAATTCGCGCTCGCCGTGCTCGCCGACACGCTCGGCCGCACGGTCTCGCTGCTCGACTCCCTGCTGTCGGAACGCGTCAGCAACGCGACCAGCCTGCAGCTGATGGAACACGCGGCGCAGCTCGATCTCGAGGATTTCGAGGACAGCGAGCTGCAGGACAGTCTCGAGCGCGCGCGGCGGCAGGCGGCCGGCCGCATGGCCCTGCTCGGCCAGCTCTTCGGCCAGGCGCAGGACGTCGTGACGATCGCGAGCTTCGCCGCGGGTCTATTCATCTACGCGCCGTGGCTGATCGTGCTGATGGCGATCGCGCTCGTCCCCGCGTTCATCGGCGAGGCGCATTTCAACGCGCAGAGCTACACGCTCAACTTCGCGCGCACGCCGGAACGCCGCCAGCTCGACTACATTCGCCGCACCGGGGCCAGCGTCGACACGGCGAAGGAAGTGAAGATCTTCGGCCTGAACGCGTTCCTGATCGAGCGGTACCGGACGCTCGCCACGAGCTTCTACGACGCGAACCGCGCGCTCGCCCTGCGCCGCGCCGGCGTCGGCAGCGCGCTGACCGCGCTCGGCACCGTGGCGTACTACGTCGCGTATGCGTACATCGTCTGGCGCACGCTGCACGGCGAATTCTCGATCGGCGATCTCACGTTCCTCGCGGGATCGTTCCGCCGCCTGCGCAATTTGCTCGAGGATCTGCTCATGGGCTTTTCGCAGGTTGCCGGCCAGGCGCTCTATCTCGACGATCTGTTCTCGTTCTTCGAGATCCGGCCGGAAATCGTGTCGCCGCCGAATCCGCGGCCGTTTCCGAACCCGGTCCGCCAGGGCTTCACGTTCGAGGACGCGGGCTTCCGGTATCCCGGCGCGGAGCGCTGGGCGGTCCGCCATCTGTCGTTCACGCTGCACGCCGGCGAGGTGCTGGCATTGGTGGGCGAGAACGGCGCCGGCAAGACGACGCTCGTCAAGCTCCTCGCGCGCCTTTACGATCCCGACGAGGGGCGCATCCTGCTCGACGGCCACGATCTGCGCGAATACGACGTCGCCGAGCTGCGCGCGAACACCGGCGTCATATTCCAGGACTTCGTCCGTTATCACATGACCGCTGCCGAGAACATCGCCGTCGGCCGCATCGAGGCGCGCGACGATCGCGCGCGCATCGAGGAGGCGGCGCGCGCGAGCCTCGCCGACGACGTGATCGCGAAGCTGCCGAACGGCTACGACCAGGTGATCGGCAAGGTGTTTCGCGGCGGCATCGACCTCTCCGGCGGCGAGTGGCAGAAGATCGCGATCGCTCGCGCGTACATGCGCGACGCACAGGTACTGATTCTCGACGAGCCCACGGCGGCGCTCGACGCTCGCTCGGAGTTCGAGGTGTTCGAACGCTTCAAGGAGCTCTCGCGCGGCAAGACGTGCGTGCTGATTTCGCACCGCTTTTCGAGCGTGCGGATGGCCGACCGCATCATCGTGCTCGCGGACGGCACGGTCGAGGCACAGGGCACGCACGAGGAGCTGCTGAGCCAGCGCGGCCGCTACGCGGAACTCTTCGAACTGCAGGCGGCCGGTTATCGATAGATGGACACCCTTCACCCACACATGACGGTCGGAGGCATGCGCTGATGGCGCACGCCGTCGTCATCGGCACCGGCGTCGTCGGCCTCTGCTGCGCGAGCCATCTGCAGCAGCGCGGGCACCGCGTCACGCTGGTCGACCCGCGGCCGCCCGGCGAATACTGCTCCCGCGGCAATGCGGGCTGCTTCAGCCGCGCCTCCTGCGTGCCGCTCGGCGTGCCCGGCATGTGGAAGCAGGTGCCGGGATGGCTGCTCGACCCGGCGGGTCCGCTGCACATTCCGCTGCGCTACGGCGTGCGGATCGCGCCGTGGCTGTGGCGATTTCAGCGCGCGAGTTCGATGCGCAATGTGAACCATGCAGCCGACGCCCTGCACGCGCTGCTCAACGTGACGCTCGACCAATGGCGGCCGCTCGCCGCGCGCGCGGGCGTGCCGGAGCTGATCGTCCAGGACGGCTACGCGTTCGCATACGAAAGCGCGGCGGCGTTCGAAGCCGATGCGCTCGGCCGCGACATCCGCCGCACGCACGGCGTCGCGATCGAGGTGCTGACCGGACCGGACATCGTCGCGTTCGATGCAGCGCTGTCGCCGCATCTTTCCCACCTCGTGCTGCTGCCCGAGCAGGGCCATTGCCCGAATCCGCTGCGCCTGTCCCGCGCGCTCGCCGCGCGGTTGCGCGAAGAGGGCGCACGATTCGTGACGGGCACGGTGAACGGATTCGAGACCGTCGGTGGCCGCGTGACGCGCGTGCGGACGGACACCGAGCCGATCGACGCCGACGCCGTGATCGTCGCCGCGGGGGCGCACTCCAAACCGCTGGCTGCGCAGCTCGGCAACAGCGTGCCGTTGGAAACGGAGCGCGGCTATCACGCGATGCTCGCGTCAGCGGGTGTCGCGCCGCGCATTCCCGTCGCTTCCGGCGAAGGCAAGTACTTCGTGACGCCGATGGAGGAGGGGCTGCGCATTGCGGGCACCGTCGAGCTCGCGGGTCTCGATGCGCCGCCGGATTACCGTCGCGCGGATGCGCTGCTCGACAAGGCGAAGCGTCTGCTGCCCGGACTTACGGCATCGAACGTCGAACGCTGGATGGGGCACCGGCCGTCGCTGCCCGATTCGCTGCCGGTGATCGGCCGCTCGCAGCGGGCCGCCAATGCGTTCCTCGCATTCGGCCACGGCCACGTCGGACTGACGGCGGCCGCGCCGACCGGCGCAATCGTCGCCGACCTCGTGGAACGCCGGACGCCGTTCATGGACGTCAGTCCTTTTTCCGCCGCGCGCTTTTCCTGACCGGGCCCACGCTCGCGCGGATGACGAGCTCGACCGGCACCTCCTCTGAGCGCGGCACGCGCTTGCCCGCAAGGCGCGCGAGCAGCCGCTCGGCCGCGCGGCGACCGATGTCCGTCGTCGGAATGTGCAGCGTCGTGAGCGGCGGCGCGACCTCGGCCGCGAGCTCGATGTCGTCGAAGCCGGCGACCGAAACGCGAGCGGGCACACCGATACCGCGGGCGGCGCATTCCAGCAGCGCGCCGAACGCGAGCAGGTCGTTGCCGCAGACGAGGGCCGTGATGGCGTCGTCGCGGTCGAGCAGCGCACCGACGGCCGAGCGCCCGCTCGCGATGGAAAACGGCGTCTCGACGTAGCGATGCGCCGGCAGCCGCAGCCGATGCGCGGCGAGGGCCTCGCGCACGCCCGCGACCCGCTCGCGCGCGCGATCGTTGTGCGCGGTGTGTCCGGACACGACGGCGAACTCGCGGTGCCCGAGCGAAAGCAAGTGCTGCGTGATCCGAAGCGAAGCGAGCCGGTTCGAGAAGCCGACGCAATGATGGTGGCCGTCGGGGTCGAGCGCCCACGTGAGCTCGAACGGCACGCCCGAGCGCGCGAGAAACTGGTAGAGCTCGGGCGCGTGGTCGGTACCCACCAGCACGAGGCCGTCGACGCCGCGCTCGACGAGCGCGCGCGTCACCGCGAACTCCGTCCCGGCGTCGTAGTCGTGGCTCGCGAGCAGCAGCGTATAGCCAGCCTCGCCGAGCGCGCGCTGGAGCGCCTGCGTGGAATGCGCGAAGATCGGATTGTCGAGCGTCGGCACCACCGCGCCGATCGTGCGCGATCGGCGCGAGGCGAGCGCGCGCGCCGCGCCGTGCGCGACATACCCGAGCATCCGCACGGCGTCGTCGACGCGCGTGCGCGTTTCGGGGTGCACGAGGCGCGGATCGGCGAGCGCGCGCGACGCCGTCGACAGCGAAACGCCGGCGACACGGGCAACGTCGGTGAGCCGCGCGCTCGTCCTGCGATTCATCGAATCACGACACGCATCGAGCTTCCCATTCCGTATCCGAACCCTGCAATAGGATGCTGAAAGCGCTTGCGAGAAGCAATGCTGCGGCGCACATTGACGAGCGGAGTCACCAACCGCTACGCTCGCTGAAAGCGCTTTCATCACCGGCTTTCGTCACCACACCGTTCAGCACGCCTTACGATGACCATCGAACACCTGAAGCGCGCGAGCCGCACGCCGGAGACGCAATCGGATGCCGCCCGCGAAGTGGCGGCCGCGATGCTCGCGGACATCGAGGCGCGCGGCGAGGCGGCGGTCCGCGAGTACGCGGAAAAGCTCGATCGGTGGACCGGCGAAATCGTCGTGACGCCCGCGGAGATCGAGCGGCGCACGCGCGACATTCCGGCCTCGATCAAGCGCGACATCGATTTCGCGACGGAGCGCGTGCGCCGGTTCGCCGTTGCCCAGCGCGATTCGATCCGGGAGTTCGCGACCGAGATCGCGCCGGGCCTCGTCGCCGGGCAGCGGCTCGTTCCGGTCAACGTCGCCGGCTGCTACGTCCCGACCGGCCGTTACGCGCACATCGCGTCGGCCTACATGAGCATCGCTACGGCGAAGGCGGCGGGCGTGTCGACGGTCGTCGCCTGTTCCACTCCGTATCATGGCGAAGGTGTCCATCCGCAGGTGCTGTACGCCATGCACGTCGCCGGCGCGGACGTCGTGATGACGCTCGGAGGCGTGCAGGCCATCGCCGCGCTCGCGTTCGGGCTGTTCACCGGCAAGCGGGCGGACATCGTCGTGGGGCCGGGCAACAGATATGTCGCCGAGGCGAAGCGCCTGCTGTTCGGCAAGGTCGGCATCGACGTCTTCGCAGGACCGTCCGAGGTCGCGATCATCGCCGACGACAGCGCCGACCCTGCGATCGTGGCGTCCGATCTCGTCGGGCAAGCCGAACACGGTCACGAGTCGCCGGCGTGGCTGTTCACGACGTCGCGCGAGCTCGCGCACGACGTGCTGCGACGCATCCCGGCGCTCATCGAGGCGCTGCCGCCGACCGCGCGCGACGCCGCCGGGTCGGCGTGGCGCGACTATGGCGAAGTCATTTGCTGCGACACGCGCGAGGAGGCCGCAGCGGCGTCGGACGATCACGCGCCCGAGCATCTCGAAGTGCATGCGCCCGATCCGGACTGGTGGCTCGCGCGGCTCACGTGCTACGGATCGCTGTTCCTCGGCGAGGAGACCACCGTCGCGTTCGGCGACAAGACGTCGGGGCCGAACCACATCCTGCCGACGATGGGCGCGGCACGCTACTCGGCCGGGCTTTCGGTGCACAAGTTCATGAAGCCGCTCACCTGGCAGAAGATGACGCGCGAAGCGACGAAGAGCATCGCACAGGTGACCGCGCGGATCTCGCGCCTCGAAGGCATGGAGGCGCACGCTCGCACCGCCGACGACCGGCTCGAAAAATATTTTCCCGGCGAGCGCTTCGACAAAGGCGCGCCGGTGCAGACGTGAACGTCGCCGAGCTGTTTTCGCTCGCCGACCGCGTTGCGCTCGTAACGGGCGCCAACTCCGGCATCGGCAGGACGATCGCGGAAGCCTACGCGGCGGCCGGCGCACGTGTCGTGCTCGTCGCGCGGCGGGCGCATGAACTGGAAGCGGCGCGCGAGAGCATTGCCGCAGCGGGCGGGCAAGCCGAGGCGCTGCCGTGCGACCTTGCCGATCGCGCCGCGCTCGACCGCTGCGCGGAGGCGGCGCCGTCGTTCTTCGGCGCACCCGACATCCTCGTCAACTGCGCCGGCGTCAACATCCGCAAGCCGATGCTCGAGCTGACGGCCGACGACTGGGACCGGCTCATGCGGGTCAACCTCGATGCGCCGTTCTTTCTCTCGCAGCGACTCGCGCCGGCGATGATCGCGCGCGGATGGGGGCGGATCGTCAACATCGCATCGCTGCAATCGGTGCGCGCGTTCGCCAACAGCGGCGCCTACGGCGCATCGAAGGGCGGCATCATGCAATTGACGCGCGCGCAAGCGGAGGCGTGGTCTGCGAAGGGTGTCAACGTCAATGCCATCGCGCCGGGGTTCTTTGCGACGCCGCTCACGCAGGCGGTCGCGTCCGATCCCGTGAAGTGGCAGGCGAACGCCGCGCGCACGTTCATCGGCCGCAACGGCGAGCTGCCCGACCTCGCCGGCACGGCGATCTTCCTCGCGAGCCGTGCGTCCGACTACGTTACGGGTCAGACGATTTTCGTCGACGGCGGCTTCTCGGCGGGCTGATCCGCTTCCGACACCACTTCCTGTCACCTGTTTCCTATAACCTGTTCCCCAAAAGTGAAAGCGCTCGTCTACACCGCCCCCAACGAAGTCAGCTACCGCGACGAGCCGGTGCCCTCGCGCGGTACTGCAGAGGTTCTGCTGCGCATCGACGCGGTGGGCATCTGCGGGTCGGACATGCACGCGTACCACGGCCACGATCCCCGCCGAACGCCGCCGCTGATCCTCGGTCACGAGCTGTCCGCGCGCGTCGTCGAAGGGCCGGGCGAGGGACGCCGTGTCACCGTGAACCCGCTGATCACGTGCGGGCGCTGCGAATACTGCGCGCAGGGCCGCGACAACCTGTGCGCGCATCGCACGATGATCGGAATGACGCGCGCCGGCGGGTTCGCCGAGCTGATGACGACGGCCGCCTCCAGCGTCATCGACATTCCTCAGGACCTGAGCGTGCGCGCGACGGCGCTGACCGAGCCGGCCGCCACGGCCCTGCACGCGATTGCGATCGCGACGCGCGCGCTCGCGCGCCCGCTGCCCGAATGCAGCGTGCTGATCCTCGGCGGCGGCGCGATCGGCACGCTCGCGACGCTGCTGCTGCAATCGTACGGCGTGCGGCGGATCAGTGTCGGGGAGACGAATGCGCTGCGGCGCGCATCGCTCGCAACGGCCACGCAGGCGCATGTCTTCGATCCGGCAATCGAGCAGCAGTTCGGCGCCGATCTCGCCATCGACGCAGTCGGCGCGAAGGCGACTCGCAACGCTGCGCTGGCTGGGGTCAGGGCCGGCGGCGTCGTGATGCACGTGGGCTTACTGGACTGGGCGAGCGAGATCGACATGCGCAAGCTGACGCTCGCCGAGATCACGCTGATCGGCACGTACACGTACACGACGACGGATCTGCGCGCCGCCGTCGCTGCCCTCGCTGCCGGAGCGTTCGGGGATCTCGCGTGGGTCGAGGAGCGGCCGCTCGCCGAGGGCGCCGCCGCGTTTCGCGACCTGCACGAGGGCCGCAGCGCGGCGGCGAAGATCATCCTGCGCCCATAGTGGCCTGTAGCGCCCGATGAGCGACATCGTGTTCGCCGACGTGAGCCGGGTGTTCCAGCGCGACGGCAAGGATTTCCTGACGCTCGACCGGATCGCATTCGACGTTCGCGACCGCGAGTTCGTCGCGATCGTCGGGCCGTCGGGCTGTGGCAAGACGACGTGCCTGCGCATGGCGGCAGGCCTCGAGTTCCCGACGTCGGGCCGCGTCAGCGTCGGCGGCAAGCCGGTGAGCGAGCCCGGGCCCGATCGCGCGGTCGTGTTCCAGCAGTTCGCGCTCTTTCCGTGGAAAACCGTCCACGAGAACATCGACTTCGGCCTGCGCAGCAAGGGCCTCGCCGACGCGGCGCGACGCGAGCGCATCGCGAAACAGGTCGAGCTGATGGGACTCCAGGGATACGAATCAGCCTACCCGCACCAGCTTTCCGGCGGCATGCAGCAACGCGTCGCCATCGCCCGCAGCTACGTGCTCGACCCCGACGTGCTGCTGATGGACGAGCCGTTCGGCGCGCTGGACGCGCAAACGCGCATCGTCATGCAGGAAGAACTGATCCAGCTGTCGCGGGTGAATCCGCGCACGGTGCTGTTCATCACGCATGCCGTCGACGAGGCCGTCTATCTCGCCGATCGCGTCGTCGTGATGACGCGCCGCCCCGGGCGGATCCGCGAGATCGTCGATGTCGCACCGGTGCGCAAGGCCGAAGGCTGGGATCGCTTCGACCGCACCGAGGAAGTGATGGACCAGGAGTCGTTCGTGCACCTGCGCACGCACATCTGGCGAATGCTGCGCAGCGAGCAGCAAACCGATGAAGCAGCCACGCTCTCAACCACCGGAGGGATCACGTCATGAGAAGGCAGATTGCCGCGCTGGCGGCGGGCATCACGCTCGGCTTCGCAACGACCGCCGCGTCCGCCCAGCAACTCACGGAGATCAAGATCAGCTACCAGCCGGCGCTGTACTGGGCGCTGCCGTTCTACGTCGCGGAGCAGAGGGGCTGGTACGCCGAACTCGGACTGAAGCCGGTGTTCAGCACGTTCCCCGCGGGCGTGCCGCAGATCGCTGCGTCGGCGTCCAAGTCGTGGGACGTCGGCGGGGCAGGGTCGGTGCCGGCGACACTCGGCGCCGTCCGCTACAACCTGCTGACGATCGGCATCACCAACGACGAGTCGTACGGCAACGCGCTGCTCGCCACGGCGAAGACCGCGGACGGCTTCATGAAGAACCCGTCGTCGATCAAGGGTCAGACGATCGTGCTCACCGCAAACTCCACCGGCGATTACGCGGTGCAGTCGTGCCTCGCCAAGTGGGGTCTCAAGAAGTCGGACGTCACGGTCAAGAGCATGGGCCAGGCCGAGATCATTTCGGCGATGTCGAGCGGCAACGCCGATCTCGGAGGCCTGTGGGCGCCGAACACGTACACGATGGAAGAGAAGGCGGGCGCCAAGCAGATCTGTTCCGGACAGGATGCGGGCGCCGCGGTGCCCGGTGCGCTGATGGCGCGCGCCGACTATGCGAAGGAAAACCCGCAGAACGTCGCGAAATTCCTTGCCGTGTATCTACGCGCATGGATGTGGCTCAACGCGCACCAGGCGGAAGGCATCGCGATGATGAAGAAGTTCTACGAGCAGGGCGGCGTGACGATCAGCGAAGCGTCGATGAAGAAGGAGTTTTCGACCCGGCCGACGTTCGACCTCGCGGCACAGTTGAAGATCATGCGGCGCCCGCCGGGCGGAGCGTCGGAAGTCGACGGCTGGTTCACGAAGATCGGCGCGTTCATGCAGGCGAACGGCACGTTTCCCGAGGCGCCGGCCGCGAGCAAGTTCATCACCGACGAGTACATGAAGATGGTCGACGCGGATCCGAAGCTCAAGGCGTTCGCGAGCCGCAGCGATTGATCGCGCGGTCCCGCAGCGCAGCGCTTCGCAACGCTCGATGACGCCATCGCAGGCGCGCCGGCCCACCGCATGGGTCGGCGTGCTGACTTTCCTCGTGCTCGCCGCGACGTGGTATGCGCTCACCACGCTGACGCATACGATCAGTCCCGGCCGCTTCCCGGCGCCGGGCGAGACGTGGGACGCGCTGCGGCAGATCGCGATCACCGGCTACGCCGACGCGCGCCTGCACGAGCACATCCTGCACAGCGTCAAGCTCGTGCTGCTGGGCTTCGCCGCGGCGACGCTCGTCGGCGTTCCGCTCGGACTCGCGATGGGCGCGAGCCGCGCGTTCGAGGCGTTCATCAATCCGAGCTTCCTGCTGATCCGGCCGATCCCGCCGCTCGCCTGGATTCCGCTCGCGATCGTCTGGCTCGGCCTCGGCGACGCCGCGAAGGTGCTGATCATCTGGTTCGCGGCGTTCGTTCCGGCGGTGATCAACAGCTACAGCGGCGTGCGCGCCATCGAGCCGCACCTCCTCGAGGCGGCGCGCACGCTGGGCGTGCCGCGCACGATGTTCGTGCGCGAGGTGTTGATTCCCGGTGCGCTGCCGATGATCTTCACCGGCCTGCGGCTTTCATTGCAGGCGTGCTGGACGACGCTCGTGGCGGGCGAACTGATCGGCGCCATCGCCGGGCTCGGCCACGTGCTCTACCAGGCGTCGCTCGACATCTTCCCCGCGATGATCGTCGTCGGCATGGCCGCAGTCGCCGTGACCGGCGCGGCGATGACGGCGCTGCTCGGCGCGGTCGAGCGACGCGCGATGCCGTGGCGCGCGCGATGAGGACACTGAAGTGAGCGCAGCCGCAGTCTCCAACGGCCTGCCGTTTCGCCGCTGGCTGACGCTGTCGGTCGCAGGCTTCGTCGCGTTCTTCGCGATCTGGTGGCTGATCGCGGCCAGCGGACTCGTGCAGCGGCAGTTCCTGCCGACGCCGCCTGAGGTGATCGAGAAATTCGTCGCATTGACGCAATCGCCGTTCGTCGGCTACACGCTGCAGCAGCACCTCGCGTCGAGCGTCGGCCGCTTCGCCTCGGGATTCGGGCTTGCCGTGCTGATCGGCGTGCCGCTGGGCCTGCTGATGGGCTGGTTCCGCTGGCTCGATGCGATCGTCACGCCGCTGTTCGACGCGCTGCGGTTCGTCGCGCCGATCGCGTGGGTGCCGTTCGCCGCCCTGTGGTTCGGCACCGGGATCGGCGGACCGATGCTGATCATCTTCAGCGGCGCGTTCCCGCCGTGCGTGATCAACGCCTATCGCGGCGCGAAGTTCGTCGAGCCGCGCTTCATCGAAGCCGCGCAAACGCTTGGCGCGAGCCACTTTCGCATGATCACCGAAGTGCTGCTGCCGGCGTCGATCCCGTCGATCGTCGCCGGCCTGCGGATCAGCGCCGGTCTCGGCTGGCAGTCGCTCGTCGGCGCGGAGCTGATCGTCGCGTCGAGCGGCATCGGCTACCTGCTGGTCAAGGGACAGGCGAACATCAGCACGTCGATTGTGATGAGCGGCATGATCGCGATCGGCATCGTCGGCTTTGCGATCGATGCGCTGCTGCGCGTGCTCGAGCGCCGCATCAACGCGCGGCGCGGCATCGCCGGCTGACCGAGCCGGATCCGCCGCGCCGGACAGCAGCTACAGGTTGCGGTGCTGCGAAATCACGCCGCCCAGGCGTGGCGCAGACGATCGGCCAGCGAGCGCGACGTCGCGCGCAACTGCTTCGGTCGCATGACATCGTGCAGCGCGTGAGGCCGGATCCGATCGCGGAGCGCGTGCGAGCGGATGGCATCGCGCAGCGCGCGCGTCGGCATAGCCTCGCGCAACGCCTTGGGTGCGGTGAGCGCCGGGCGGGTCGGCGGCCGCGTGAAGGCGCGCCCCACGAGAAATGCGCCCAGCACGACCAGGCCGGAAACGGCGAGCGTCGCGCCGGGGAACGTACGCACCGTGCCGATCGCAATTTCGCCCGCGTGCGGCGATGCGAGCTCGAACCGGCGGCGCATCATTTCCGCCCCGAGCTCCGCGAGACGTCTTTCGCCGAGGACGCGTTCCGCGTCGGGCAGCAGCATCGTTTCCTCGTCCGCCACGTGACGCATGACGTCGCGCATCAGCTCCAGGAGCGTCGTGTCGAACGCCTGGTCCTGCGGGCGCGTCTGCCGCAGCTGCGCGATCAGGCGCCGCATTTCGTTGTGCTCGGGAATGCTCTTGTCGACGAGATCGGGTGCGAAGCTGCGCATGGCCGGGTAGAAGATTTCCTCCTCGAGACGGGCGTGGATCTCGAGTGCGAGGCAAAGCGTGTCGGCAACCGCCTGCTTCTTCTCCGGCCTGGCGTCGATGCGATAGCGGTGGAACGCCGCGAGTGCGTGCGTGTGATCCATGCGGATAAACGTCGTCGCTCCGGGGGATACCCGGCTCATCATGTCGTTTTTCATGCCGTTCTCCGTTTGCAAATTAAATGGCAAGCAGGCGTCGCCGATCCCCGACTCGGGCGACCTTTGGGAGACGCCGCCATGACTCGTTCCGATTCACGGAAGGGGATCGACCCGCTGGCGCGCGTTGACCCTCCCGTCGATCGGGTGATACTGTGACAGCGCACAGACCCTGGAGTGCCGCCCGATGAAGTTCTGGGCACTAGCGCTGACCTTCGTGCTCGCCGCGTGTGCCAGCACGCCGGCGTCGCTGCCGAAGCAGCAGATCGACGCGTTGTTCAACGACGCGCTGTTCGCGACGCCGTCCGAGCGCATCAGCGCGAGCGACGTTTTCGCCGTCAGCGACGAAATGCGCGCCTACGTCAAGACCGGCATCGCGCGGCTGATCAAGACCGAAGGCAGCCAGCGCGCACTCTTCAACGCGCTCTACGACAGGGGACTGCTCAAGCTCGAGTACGACGCAGAAACCACGCGCAATGCGGCGGACGCGTTCGCCGCGCGCTCGGGCAATTGCCTGTCGCTCGTGATCATGACCGCCGCGTTCGCGAAAGAGCTCGGCATGCCGGTGCAGTACCAGCAGGTGTTCACCGACGAGGTGTGGAGCCGCGTCGGCGACTTCTACCTGTCGGTCGGCCATGTCAATCTGTCGATCGGCCGGCCGCTGACCGAGTACACGCCGCGCGACGCGTCGATGATCATCGACTTCCTGCCACCGAAGGACGTCCGCGGCCTGCGCACGTGGGCGCTCGACGAGTCGATGATCCTGGCGATGTACATGAACAACCGCGCCGTCGAAGCGATGACGTCGGGCAACGCCAACGAAGCGTACTGGTGGGCGCGCGCGGCCATCACGCAGGACCCGCGTTTCCTGAGTGCGGTGAACACGCTCGGCGTCGTCTACCAGGCGCACGGCAACCTGCCGCAGGCGCAGAAGACGCTCGAGTTCGTGCTCGAGCGGGAGCCCGCTAACACGCGTGCGATGTCGAACCTGGCCTCGGTGCTGATGGCGCGGGGACAGACGGCGGCAGCGCTGGAGCTGACGCGCAAGCTCGCCTCGATGGAGCCCGAGCCGCCATTCGGCTACTACAAGCGCGGCATCGCGGCGATCAACATGGGCGACTACCGGAGCGCGCGGGACCTGTTCGCGAAGGAAGTCGCGCGCGCCGCCTACTACCACGAGTTTCACTTCTGGCTGGCGGTTGCATACATGGGCCTGGGCGACATGGAGAACGCCCGCGAGCACATGGCGATCGCGGCGGACAACAGCACGACCCGGAAGGACCGCGATCTCTATTCGGCCAAGCTCGATCGGCTGCGCGCCGGCGTGGCGGCCGAGGCGGCAAGCCGGGCGGGAGGCCCGCCCCAGATCAGGGCGATTTCGCCGACGATGCGGCGCTGAGTCCGGGATCGGCCCGCGTCGACCGCGTGTCGGCGGACCTCACGCGAGCCATCGCTCGAGCGCGGCGGTGACCGTCTCCGGCCTTTCCATCGCGCACATGTGTCCGCAGTCCGGCACGACGACTTTGACTGCGCCCGCGACACCCTGCGCAATCTCTTCGGCGCGCTCCGGAGGCGTGAGCGCATCGTGCTCGCCCACCAGGACGAGCGTCGGACAGCGGATCTCGGCCAGCGTGGGACGCGAATCCGCGCGCGCGATGATCGCGCGTTCCTGGCGGATGAATGCCGCGGCGCCCGTGTCGCGCGCCATTTGCCGAACAGTCTCGCGAAGCGCTGCGTCGTCCAGCCGGGCGTGGTGCACGAGGTTTGGGTAGAGCTGATCGGCAACATCGTCGTAGCGTCCGTGCGTCGCCTGCTCGATCAGTTGGCGCCGCCGCTCGCTTTGCTCCGGCGCATCGGGCAAGGCCGACGTATCGAGGAACGCCACCCGCTCGATGCGCTGCGGCGCCTGACGCAGCATCTCGAACGCGACGTAGCCACCCATCGAATGGCCGACGAGCGCGAACCGTTGTGGAGCTTCGCCGAGGATGCGGCGGGCGAGTCCGGGCATCGTCTCGTCGCAAGTATGGTTCGCGAATTGCACCGCCCCCGCGCGCCACAGCGACGGCAATTGCGCCGCGTAGAACTGCGGCGTGCAGAACAATCCCGGGATGAGAACGGTGGCGGCCATCGAGAGCCTCCTGGGTCGCGCAGATGTCGAGCGTCAGGCCACTTGCCCGGCGGCGTGCCCGGACGCCCACGCCCACTGGAAATTGTAGCCGCCCAGCCAGCCGGTGACGTCGACGACCTCGCCGATGAAGTAGAGGCCGGGAACCGTCGTCGCTGCCATCGTCTTCGAGCTCAGGCAACGCGTATCGACGCCGCCCGCCGTTACTTCGGCCTTGTTGTAGCCGAGCGTACCCGAGGGGCGCAGTTCCCACCGGCGCAATCGTTCGGCGATCGTTCGCCGGCGCGCGTCACCGAGCGCGTTGATCGGCATCGCCGCGTCATGGGCGACGCACCATGCGTGCGCGAAGCGCCGCGGAAGAATGTCCGCCAATGCATTGTCGAGTTGTGCCGGCGAACGTGCGCGATCGCTCAGCCATTGCATTGCATCGACCTCCGGCAGGAGATCGATCGCGAGCGGCTCGCGTCCGTCCCAGTATGAGGAGATCTGGAGAATGGCGGGGCCCGACAGGCCGCGATGCGTGAGCAGCAGGTTCTCGCGAAACCGGCCCTCGCCGCACGCGACTACGGCATCGATCGAGACGCCGGCCAGATCGCCGTAGCGCGCGAGCGCGTCGGGTGGCAACGCCAGCGGGACGAGTGCCGGCCGCGGCGGCACGACGGCCAACCCAAACTGCTCGGCGACCCGGTAGCCGAACGGCGTAGCCCCGATCTTGGGCACCGTCAGGCCTCCGGTCGCAATCACGAGCGAGGCACACCGCACGCGTCCCTGCGTCGTCGCCACGACGAACGTCTCTCCCTCGCGCACGATACCGTTCACGGCGCACGGGATCCGCCATTGCACGCCGCCGCGCTCGCATTCCGCCTTCAGCATCGCGATGATGTCGAGCGCGGAGTTGTCGCAGAAGAGCTGGCCGAGCTTCTTCTCGTGATGCGCAATGCCGTAGCACTCGACAAGCCGGATGAAATGAGCGGGCGTGTAGCGGGCGAGGGCCGAGCGGCAGAAATCCGGATTCTGCGACAGGTAATTGGCCGGGCTTGCGTTGACGTTCGTGAAATTGCACCGGCCGCCGCCGGAGATGCGAATCTTCTCGCCGACGATTGCGTAGTGCTCGATCAGCAGCACACGCCGGGCGCGCTGACCGGCCTGCGCCGCGCACATCATGCCGGCGGCCCCTGCGCCGACCACCACGACGTCGAACACTTCGGACGCTGACGCTCCTCCGGTCATCGCGCGTGAACCGTTATGATCGACGATCTGTCATTCATTTCGAAACCGAGGTGAACCGTGGAAAAGAGAAACCTGGGACAAGGGTTGGAAGTATCGGCGATGGGCCTGGGTTGCATGGGAATGTCCGATTTCTACGGCGGTCGCGATGACGCCGAAGCGACGGCGACGATTCATCGGGCGCTGGAGCTCGGCATCACGTTCTTCGACACTGCGGACATGTATGGCGGAGGCCGCAACGAGGAACTGCTGGGCAGCGCGATACGCGGACGGCGAGATCAGGTCGTCATCGCCACGAAGTTCGGCAACGTCCGCAATCCCGATGGCACGTTCAAGGGTGTCAACGGCAAGCCGGAATATGTGCGGCAATGCTGCGAAGCAAGCCTACGGCGCCTCGGGGTCGACGTGATCGACCTGTATTACCAGCACCGCGTCGATCCCGAAACGCCGATCGAGGATACCGTAGGCGCGATGTCCACGCTGGTGCGCGAGGGCAAGGTGCGCTGGCTCGGATTGTCCGAAGCCGCCACGCGAACCCTCCGCCGAGCGCACGCGGTGCATCCGATCGCCGCGCTGCAGACCGAGTATTCGCTGTGGAGTCGCGATCCGGAGGACGAGATCCTGCCAACGGTGCGCGAACTCGGCATCGGCTTCGTGCCGTACAGTCCGCTCGGCCGCGGCTTCCTCACCGGCCAGATCAAGCGGATCGAGGATCTGGACGCCGATGATTACCGGCGCGGCTCGCCGCGGTTCCAGGGAGAGAACTTCGGGAAGAACCTGGATCTCGTCGAGGAAATCAACGCGATCGCGTCGGAGAAGCGCTGTGCGCCGTCGCAACTGGCGCTGGCGTGGGTGCTCGCGCAGGGAAAGGACATTGTCCCCATCCCCGGCACGAAGCGGAGGAAGTACCTCGAGGAGAATATCGGTGCGCTTGCAGTCGAGCTTACGCCGGCGGACCTTGCACGCATCGATCGCGCGTTCCCGCGCGGCGCGGCATCGGGCGAACGTTATGCGCCGAAGCCACTACTGGCGGTGAACCGGTAGGGGAGCGGTTCGTCGACAACAAGTTTCAAATCGGTAGCTGTACTGGGGGAGCATTTGCAAGGTCCTCATGCGAAAGTTTCAATGCGCCTCAAACGCGGTGCACGCCGCCCGCAGTGCATGTGTTACCTACTGCGAAGGATGCGCACCATCTCCCGCCTCGCGGCGGAGGGTCCGCCCGAACGCCCGAGGCAGTTACTGTCACCGCTCGATTGACCGTGGCAAGTCTCCCGAAGTCGCGTGAAGCAAACGAAACGAAGATGACCCTTCGGTGAAATTCTCCTGCCGCATCTGTCCACTAGACTGCATCGAATCCCAGCGTTCGGGATCCAGGTGCATCAGGCCGGCAAGATGCCAGCCCTCGCTTCGCGCATTGCCAAGCGCACGACCGATTTTTTCCGGGCTGATGATTCGAAACGAAGCACAGACATGGGAACTGACATGAAATTCCGCGTGAGTTTGTTATCGGCAATGATTGCCGCAGGCATGGGGCTGGCGGCATCGGCTTCAGCAGAGCCTTTCTTCTTCACCAGCGGGAACCCGGACGGTCGGCTCGGTGCGCTCGCAAGGAGCGAGAGATCGGGAAAGATCGAGACAGAAACGGCCGATGACTTTATCCTCGCGGGGACCACGGTCATCAGTGGCGCCACGATTACCGGGTTGGTCGTCAATGCACCCGCAGCGAACATCAGCAACGTCGAAGTCGAGTTGTATCACGTGTTTCCGCTGGACTCGATCGATCCTCCGTCGGGTCGCGTTTTGTCGCGAGTCAACTCACCGTCGGATGTTGAAATCGATGCTGCCACGCGCGACGGCAGCGACGGAACGCTCGGGTTCGTAGCGAGTCGCCTCGCGACGGGGGTCACGGTAGCGAACACGGTGGCGAACGGCATCAATCCGAATCCCAGCAGGACCAAGGGAGAGGGAGCCGTGATAGGAGATCAGGCCCAGATCACCATCACGTTCAAGCAGCCGATCGTTCTGCCCGCGGGTCACTATTTCTTCCGCCCGGACGTCCTGGTGAACGGGGGCGATTTCTTCTATATGTCGGCGCCGCGGTCGCCCGGCGTTCCATTCACCGGAGATCTGCAGGCGTGGATCCGCAACACGAACCTCGCGCCGGATTGGGTACGAATCGGGACCGACGTCATCGGCAGCGATACGCCTCCCGCGCCTACATTCAACATGACGTTTTCCCTCGCGGGAAATACCGTTCCGCAAGCCGGGACCCCCGGGGAACCCAATTGCCACGGACAAAGCGTTTCAGCGCTGGCGCGGCAATTCGGCGGTATCGACGCGGCTGCCTCGGCCCTCGGGTTCTCGGGCGTGGACACGCTGCAGAGTTCGTTGCAGGCGTTCTGCAGTGCGTAGCGCGAGCCGTTGGCGCGTGGCGTTGAGAGTGAATGCCTGAGCACAATTCACTCCACCGTCACGCTCTTCGCCAGATTCCTCGGCTTGTCCACATCCGTCCCACGCAGCACCGCCGTGTGATACGCGAGCAGTTGCAGCGGCACGACGTGCACGATCGGCGACAACAAGCCCCGATGCTCGGCGACGCGAATCAGGTGGATCCCGTCGCCCGCCGTCAGGTGTGAGTCGAGGTCGGCGACCACGTACAACTCTCCCCCGCGCGCCCGCACTTCCTGCAGGTTCGACTTGAGCTTCTCGAGCAGCGCGTCGTTGGGCGCGATGGCGACAACCGGCATCTGCGCGTCGACGAGCGCGAGCGGACCGTGCTTGAGCTCGCCGGCCGGGTACGCCTCGGCGTGGATGTACGAGATTTCCTTGAGCTTGAGCGCCCCTTCCAGCGCGATCGGATAGTGCAGCCCTCGGCCGAGGAACAGCGCATGCTGCTTCTTCGCGAAATGCTGCGCCCAGCCGATCAGGTGCGGCTCGAGCGCGAGCGCGCCGCGGATCGCGGCCGGGATGTGGCGCAGCGCGTCCATCCACTTCTCTTCCTGCTCGGGCGACAGATGACCGCGCACCTTCGCAAGCGTCAGCGCCAGCAGGAATTGTGCGGCAAGCTGCGTCGTGAACGCCTTCGTCGACGCAACGCCGACCTCCGTGCCCGCGCGCGTCAGGAACACCATCTCGGTCTGCCGCACCATCGAACTCGTCGGCACGTTGCAGATCGCGAGCGTGTGCCGGTGTCCGAGCTGCTTCGAGTGCTTGAGCGCGGCGAGCGTGTCCGCGGTCTCGCCCGACTGCGACACGACCATCACCAGTGCGTTGCGGTTCGGCACGCTGTCGCGGTAGCGATATTCGCTGGCGATCTCCACCGAGCACGGCAGCTTGGCAATCGTTTCGATCCACTGCTTCGCGACGAGGCTCGAGTAGTAGCTGGTTCCACACGCGAGCACGAGCACCGAATCGACCTGCGGCAGGATCTCCGCCGCCTTCGGACCGAACAGCGCGGGCGTGATCTCCGCGACGCCGTCGAGCGTGTCGGCCACCGCACGCGGTTGCTCGAAGATCTCCTTCTGCATGTAGTGCTGGTAAGGGCCCAGCTCGACCGCGTCGCCGCTGCCCTGCACCTCGATCACCGTGCGCTCGGCGCGCTGGCCGCTTGCGTCGAAGATCGCGTACGACTCGCGTCGCACGTCGGCGACGTCGCCCTCTTCGAGATACGCGACGAGACGCGTGACCGACAGCAGCGCCGATGCGTCGGATGCGAGGAAATGATCGTGGTCGCCGATGCCGACGAGGAGCGGGCTGCCCTGGCGCGCGCCAATGACGCGTCCACGCTCGCGCGTCGAGATCACCGCGATCGCGTAGGCGCCCTTGAACTCGGCGACCGCGTGCTGAACGGCAGCCAGCAGATCGCCGCCGCCTTCGGCGTGCCAGTACGCGTGCACGAGGTGCGCGATCACTTCGGTGTCGGTCTGCGTGCGAAACACGTAACCGCGGCCCTTTAGCTTTTCGCGCAGCTCCTCGAAGTTTTCGATGATGCCGTTGTGCACGACGGCGATTTCGCCGCCGGAAAGGTGCGGGTGCGCGTTGTCGGATGTCGGCGCGCCGTGCGTGGCCCAGCGCGTGTGTGAGATTCCGGTCGTCGCCTTGAGATGCAGCGCATCCGCCTGCGCCGCCAGGTCCGCTACGCGCGCCGTCGACACCAGCCGCTCGAGAATCGGGCTCGCGCCGCCATTGACGACGGCGAGGCCGGTCGAATCGTAGCCGCGATATTCGAGGCGGCGAATGCCCTCGATAAGAATCGGGACGACGTTGCGATCCGACGTGGCGCCGACGATGCCGCACATGACTTAAGCTCCCTGGTCCGTCTTCGGTTTCTTGCGCGGCCGCTGCCAGCGTGAGATCGTCACCTGCCGCGCACGCGCGACCGTCAACTGTCCCGCCGGCGCTTCCTGCACGATCGTACTCCCGCCGCCGATCGTCGCGCCGTCGCCGATGTTGATCGGCGCGATGAGCACGCAGTTCGAGCCGACGTGCACGTCGTCGCCGAGCACCGAGCGATGCTTGTTCGCGCCGTCGTAGTTCGCCGTGATCGATCCCGCGCCGTAGTTCACGCGGCTGCCGAACACCGCATCGCCGACGTACGCGAGGTGATTGGCCTTGGAGCCGGCGCCGAGCGTGCTCGCCTTCACCTCGACGAAGTTGCCGATGTGAACGTCTTCAGCAAGCTTCGTGCCGGGTCGCAGGCGCGCGAACGGCCCGATGCGGCAGTTGCGCCCGATCTGCACCGAATCGAAGTGCGAGTACGCCTCGATCCGCGTGGCCGGCCCGACGGTGACGTCGCGGAGCACGCAGTACGGGCCGATGCTGGCGCCGTCGTCGAGGCGGACCGTTCCCTCGAAAATGCAGCCGACGTCGATGGTCACGTCGCGGCCGCACGAAAGGTCGCCGCGGATGTCGATGCGCGCCGGATCTGTGATCGACGTTCCGTCGCGCATCAACGCATCGGCCATTCGCCGCTGCACGATGCGCTCGAGGTCGGCGAGCTGTGCCCGGTCGTTGACACCCAGAACCGATGCCTCATCGGTGGTCGTCTCGGCTTCAACCGGCACATGGTCGGCGACGGCCATCGCGACGATGTCGGTCAGGTAGAACTCGCCCTGCGCGTTATGCGGGGTCAGGCCCTCGACCCATCGCTTCAGCAACGGCGTCGGGGCCGCGATGAATCCGGTGTTGATCTCGTTCAGCGAGCGCTGCGCAGGCGCCGCGTCGCGCTCTTCGACGATCGCGGCGACATCGCCCTGCGGCGTGCGAATGACGCGCCCGAGTCCGATCGGGTCGCGCACGCGCGCCGACAGGATGGCGACGCGGCCTTCGCGTGCGATCGCGACCAATCGCGCGAGTGAATCGGCAGCCACGAGCGGGACGTCGCCAAGTCCGACCAGCGTGACGCCGTCGTCGGGAACGACGGCGAGTGCCACGCGGGCGGCGTCACCCGTGCCGCGCGGCGGATCCTGGCGGACGAAAACGAGGTCGGGCGCGGACAGCGCGCGCTCGACCGCCTCGCCACCGTGACCCACGACCAAGGCGATCGTGCGCGGCGAAAGCGCGCGAACAGTGGCGAGCACATAAGAAACGAGCGGGCGCCCGGCCAGCCGATGCAGCACCTTCGGCAGGGAGGAACGCATTCGCTTGCCTTGGCCGGCGGCGAGAATGACGACGTCGAGCGGGGGTGCCATCGGAAGCGATGCAACGCGCAGACCGCGATGATACGCCGCGGCGGGACCGCACTTTTCGCATCGAACGGCACCGCACATCGGCCGGATAGCTGGCGCCGACGAGCGGTCTTGGCGAACGGGCGCATGCCAACGTCATAATGGGTCGCATGCACACCGCTCGCTCCTGGATCCTGCACTTGACCGTTGTCGCGTTCGCGATGGCGCTTTCGGGTTGCGCCGCCGTCGCGTTAACCGCGGTCGGCGTCGGTATGGCAACGGGGGTGTCGCATACGCTCGGCGGCATCGTCTACAAGACGTTTGCGGCACCGCAGCCAAAGGTCCGGCGCTCGACGGTCGCAGCGCTCGGACGGATGCAAATCAAGGTGATCGAGTCGAAGCAGGACGGCAACAAGGAAGTGATCACCGCGCGCGCGTCCGATCGCAACATCGAAGTCGAGATCGAGTCGCTCACGCCCAACACGACGCGCGTCGCCGTCACCGCTGTCAAGGACGGCGGGCTCATCCGAGACGCCGCGACCGCCACCGAAATCATCCTGCAGACCGAGAAGCTGGTCGGCACCGGCTAGGCATTCCGCATCCCGCGGCGAGGCGCCGGAAACTTCGAGGAGTTCTCATCGTGAAACACGATCCGTCACCCATTAAGCCCCTCATGCTCGCGATCGTCGCCGCGCTCGCCGCGGCGACGCCCGTGTCTTCGGTGGCAGCGGGCTCGGACCCACGAGTTACCAACGTCACGAACTATGGCACGGTACCCACGACCGGGATGACCGCCGGAAGCGCACCCACGACGGGAATGGTCGCGGGAACCACTCCGACGACTAGCACGACCGCGGCGACGACGCCCACGACGGGCACGGCCGCCGAGGGGCAACCGGCGGCGACGAGCACGACGACGCTGTCCGCCGGACAGTTGCGAGTCGCCGGACGCCTCGCCGCGCCGTTCGCGACGCTCGCCGGATCGAGCGACAACGCGCTCGCATTGGCGACGGCGCTACGCACAGCCACGCCCGCAACGCTTTCGACGACGTCGACGGACGCTTCCGGCGCCATCGTCGTCACGACGACCTCGATCAACCCGCCGACGAAGCCGATGGGCTGGGGCAACGTGTCGCACTCGCTCGCGCTCGCGCAATTCGCACTGACCGACGCCGGCGTCGCCAATCCGACTGCGGCCGATCTCCAGACGGCACTGCTCGGCGGCACGGTGACTGGCAAGGACGGTGCGACAGTCACGCTCCCCGGCGTGTTGCAGCAACGGGCGGACGGCATGGGATGGGGAAAGATCGCCAAGAGTTACGGAACGACGATGGGCGCAGTGAATCACGCGCTGCACGCCTCTGCGAAGGCGCCGGTGATGCCCGCACCGAGTAGAACCGCGACGTCTCCGACGGCGGCCGGAATGACGACGCAACGCGCGACAGGCGTCACGACCGCAGCCGGCGCAACGGGTGGCGGCTCGAGCGGAATCGTCAGCGCCGCCGGCAGAAACGGCAGCGGCAATGCTTTCGGCCGCGGCGTCGTGACCGCGTCGGGCGACAGCGCAACCGCCGGCAACAGTGCGCTTCATCGCGCAGGGGGTGCCCGCGGTGTCGTTACGGCGGCCGGCGGCACCGGCGCCGATGTCGCGTCGGCGAAAGGCGCGTCCGGGAATGGCAATGCGAACGGACACGGCAAGGGGAAGGCCGGCGGCTGATCGCGGCAATCCGAAAAAGAAGAACGCGGGCATCGAGCCCGCGTTTTTATTTTTGCTGATCTATTACCTACGCCTGGCCCTTCGATGACGACCGTCATCCCGGGCGACTGGATGTTGACGAACATGAAGCGGCCATCGTGCGAACACCACGTGCCGGCGAACTCGTTCTCGTTCAACAGGTTCTTCGCGCCCTGGAACAGCGCGCCCGTCGGTGCCGACACCGACGACGAACTGCTCGCCGTCGCCGTCTTCGCACACGTAGAGGCGTCCATCCGGTCCGACGGTGATGCGGTTGCGGTGCCTACGACACAAAACAAAACGCGGGCACTGCGCCCGCGTTTGCGTGGGGGTAAGGAACCTAGAAGGCAACGTCAGCCCATGTGCTGGATCGTCGGCGGGCTGATGGCGCGCAGGTCGATCATGTGGACGTTGGCGGCCTCAAAGCGGCGCGGGATCGATCGCTCGCGGCACTCAAGAATCTCGCATTGGACGTACATTTGCCGCAGACGGCGCTCGGCATCGAGTTGCGAGGCGGCGATGATCGAGACATTCTCGACCCGCTGGCCCATCCGGGTGCGGATGGTGAAACCGTAACGAAGCATGGTTCTCTCCTCCTCGCGATGTCCCCCTGCGCAGGTGCATGCACCGGAATGGCGCTCGGGGCGTTCCCTTGTGCAAAACCTGTACCGTTATGACATCCGGATGCCGGGCGGTCGGATGGTTGATTCTGACCTGCAATGTTTACGATCATTCTGTTGGTTGACGGCCGATGCTCTATAGGCCTCTCTGTGACAGTAAGCGCACACTACCGTTTTGCGGCGAAAAACGCCGCCGTGGGAATGCCGCCGACCACGGGCTGCGCGCGCAGCGGTAACTCAGTGCCTGCCTGCGCCACTTCCTGAGCACATTGCGGAATGTCGACAAGAGACTTGGACGAACGACCGGAGCCTGCCATCGCGTCGGAAAGCGCATCCGGACCCGACGTTCCGCCGCCCGCCCCGGACTATCGCGCGGACGAGAAGGCGGGAGCGGGAGCGCCCGAACCCCCACGGACGCCGCTCGCCCGCCTCGTCACGCGCGTGCGGGGAATCCTGCTCGCGCCACGGCGGGAGTGGCCGCTGATCGCTGCCGAAGCAACTCCGCGGCCCGGCATTTATCTGCGCTACGTCGCACCGCTGGCCGCGGTGGGTGCCATCGCGTCGAGCGTGGGTGCCTGGCTGGTCGGTATCCCGGCGGTGCCGTATGGGAACGTCCGGCTCGGTCCCGGCGCCGCGCTGGCGGCTGCGATCCTGCATTTCGCCCTGCAGTTCGCTACCGTGCTCGTCGTCGCGCTGATCGTGAATGCGCTGGCGCCGACGTTCGGCGGCCGGAGGGACTCGCGCCGCGCGCTGCAGGTCACGGCGTACAGCTTCACGCCGGCGTGGGTGGCGGCGGCGCTCACGATCCTGCCGGCGCTCGACGCCATCGCGAGCCTGCTCGGCCTCTACGGGCTCTATCTGCTCTACACGGGTCTGCCGGTACTGATGCAGGCGACGCGCGACCGAACGCTCGGGTACACGGTGGTGATCGTCATCTGCACGGTTGCGATCACCGTCGCCATCGCGCTCGCAAGCGGATTGCTGCTCGGCGTCCTGCTGCCGCCCGACTTCGCCGTACCCGAATCCGGAACGGCGCGCGTTTGACTTCGGGGTCGAGAGCAGCGACTTCGCTGGCGGGGGCGTCAAGTCGACTTACGCGGGCGGCAGCGATGTCGACACTTTTGACCCCGAAGTCTGCAGCAGGAAATCCACGAGCTCGCCGAAGCCCGCGCCGGCTTCGTGCGTCGTGATGTACGCCGGCGGCGTCGCGACGCGATCGAGAAAGCGGCGCAGATTGGCCACGCCGACGGCGTTCGGAAAGTACGCGAACATCGGCGCGTCGTTGGGCGAATCGCCGGCGAAGGCGAAGGAATCGCGCGCGGCGTCGAGATCGACGTCGAACAATTCCCGCATCATCGTGCGCGTCATCGCCAGCTTGTCGTAGGTGCCGAACCAGCCGTTGACGTGGATCGAGCTCACCTTCGCGGTCATGCCGGCGCTCTGCATCAACGCAACGATGCGATCGACGTCGCGGCGCGGCAGCGGCGGCACGTCCTCGCAATAATCGATGGCGAGATCGGTTTCGCGATAGTGCTGGTCCGAGGCGAGGGCGCTGCCCGGGACTGACTGCAGGATCTGCGCGCCGATCGCAGCGAGCTTCGTGCGCTGGGCTTCCCGTTCGGCGCCGGACGCGACGAAGCGCCGCACGAGCCTGCGCCGGCGCGTGTCGTATTGCATGTAGAAGGCGCCGTTCTCGCCGACCACCGCGTCCACCGGCCACATCCGCGCGATGTGATCGCACCAGCCGGCCGGACGGCCGGTGACCGGAATCACGAGCTTGCCCGCCGCGCGCAGCCGCTCGAGCGCCGCATACGCGTCCGCCGTCAGCTTGCCGTCGGTCGTGAGCGTGTCGTCGATGTCGGTCAGCACGCCGCGGATGGCGCGCCGCGCGCGATCGGGCATCGTCGCGAGCGGCTGCGGATGCACCGGGGCGCTCACGACGTGCGGGCGACGTGCGCGGCGACGTGCTCGCGCTGCGCGGCCGTCATGGGCAGCCCGCATTTTGTCCGCCGCCACAGGATGTCGGCGGCCGACACCGCCCATTCCTCGCGCCGCAGATAGTCGATCTCCCGCTCCGTCAGTCCGGCGCCGAAATCCTCGCCCATGTCGGCGGGCGTCTTGGTGTCGCCGAGGACGCGCGATGCGCGCGTGCCATGGCGATGCGCGAGGTCGCTCAGCAGGCCGGCGTCCAACTGCGGATACATGCGGACAAGCTCCGCATGCCAGGCGTCGCGGTCGCCGCGCGGGAGATCGCCGCCCGGCAGCACGCCGTCGTGCGTCCAGGCGGGCTTCATCTGCGGAAAGTACCGCGCGAGTTCGGCGAGCGCTGCCTCGGCCAGTTTCCGATAGGTGGTGATCTTGCCGCCGAACACCGACAGCACCGGCGCCAGCGCCTCGCGTGTGCCGTTGCGGGCGCCGTCCACCTTGAGCACGTAATCGCGCGTGACGGCCGACGGATCGCTGGTGCCGTCGTCGTAGAGCGGCCGCACGCCGCTGAAGCTCCAGACGATGTCGGCAGCGGTGAGCGGGCGCTCGAGATACGTGTTGGCGAGCGTCAGGAGATAGAACGTCTCCTCCTCGCTGATGGCCGGGTGGTCGTAGCTCTGCACCGGCACGTCGGTGGTGCCGATCAGCGAGTAGCGGTCCAGGTACGGAATGATGAAGACGATGCGATTGTCGGCGTTCTGCAGGATGTACGCGTGCGGCTCCGCGTGCACGCGCGGCACGACGATGTGGCTGCCCTTGACGTGCCGCACGCGCGCGTTTGCCGGAGCGTCGCTGACGTCGTCGAGCACGTCGCACACCCACGGACCCGCGGCGTTGACGAGCGCTCGCGCAGTCACTTCCTGTGTCGCGCCGTCGCGCGTGTCGAGCGTCGCGCGCCACACCGCGCCCTCGCGGCGTGCGCTGGCGAGGCGCGTTCGCACGCGGATGTCAGCGCCGCGTTCCCGTGCGTCGAGCGCGTTGCAGACGACGAGACGGGCGTCGTCGACCCGCGCGTCGGCGTACGCGAAGCCGCGGTGGAAGCGTGCCTTGAGGCCGGCGCCGTAGCGCGTGCTGGCGAAATCGACGCCGAACGACTTCGGCAGCGTCATCCGGCCGCCGAGACGGTCGTACAGGAAGAGCCCGGCGCGGATCATCCATGCCGGGCGCAGATGCGGTTCGTGGGGCAGCACGAACAACAGCGGCTCGATGATGTGCGGCGCGGCGCGCAGCAGCACTTCGCGTTCGGCGAGCGCTTCGCCGACCAGCCGAAAATCGTAGTGCTCGAGATAGCGGAGACCGCCGTGGATCAGCTTGGTGCTGTACGACGACGTGTGGGCGGAGAGATCGTCCTGTTCGACCAGCAGCACCGAGAGGCCACGCCCGGCGGCGTCGCGCGCGATGCCAGCGCCGTTGATGCCGCCGCCGATGACGAGCAGGTCGTAGGGTCGCGTCTCCATGGGGCGGAGCGCGGATTTTACCAGCGCCGTGCTACGCGCCGGCCCAGCGCTCGATGCGCTCGATCGCGTTGGCGACACCGTGCTCGTGTGCCATCGCAGCCGCAACGTTCCGCGCACGCGCGGCCATTGCCGGATCGCCCGCTTCAGCAAGACGCTCCTGTAGCAGCGGCGCAGTCAGCTGCGCGTGGCGGATGTACGGCGGCGCGATGCCCACCTTGCGCAACCGTTCCGCCCAGAAGAACTGATCGGCGGCGAACGGAAGCACCACCGATGGCGCGCCCGCGCGCGCCGCCGCATGCGTGGTTCCGGCTCCGCCGTGATGCACGACGATGTGCGTGCGGGGGAACAGCCATGCGTGCGGCGTATGGCCGATTGCTCGAACGTTCGTTGGCAATGATGCCTGCGCGCCGAAGCCGCTCCAGCCGGGCGACAGGAGCGCGCGACGGCCGTCGAGCGCGTCGAGCACGATGCGCAGCATGCGATCACGATCGAACCCGAGCATGCTGCCGAAGCCGACATAGATCGGCCGCTCACCGGCGGCGAGAAATTCGGCGAGCGCTGCATCGGGAGAGAACGCAGACTCCCGCGGCGGCCACCAGTAGCCGACGATCGCGAAGCGCTCCGGCCAGTCGCGCGGCTGCGGCACCAGCGTGGGCGAGATGCCGCAAACGACTGGATAGCCGTCCCATTGCGCACGGCGGTGCGGCTGTTGCGTGACGTCGCGCCGTGCGTCGTTGACGGCGCCGCGAAATGCGCGCCACAGAACCGCGAGGACGAGCCTGTGGCTCGCGCGATTGGCCCAGGCCGGCAACTGCCATGGCGGAAGGAACGACGATGCGAACTCGCGCGTCGGCATCATCGGCTGCAGGCCGGCGCCGATGAACGGAACGTGCAGGTATTCGGCGGACGACAGCGCGACATAGATCGCGAGCCCCGCGCCGATGACGATGTCAGACCCACGCGCGTGCTCGACCGCCGTTCGCATCCATGCCGAAGTGTTGCGTCTGGCGATCGCGGCGAGCGCGCGTGCCACGTACTGGAAATCGCCGCCCTTCGCGAGCAACGTGCCCGATTCGGCGTGGAGCTCGGCCGCCATGTCGCCGGCGAGTGCCGCGAACGGCACGTGTAGCGACTCGGCATACGGCTGCGCCGTACGCTCCGCAAGCATCGTGACGTCGTGACCGGCATCGCGCAAGCCGCGGCACAGCGCAATCATCGGCCGCGAATCGCCTTCGGTGCCGAAGGTCAGCGCGACAAGACGCATACTGCACCGGTGTCGGAGGTGTAACTCCTCATCTCTGGCACTACTTTGGAGTTGCACCTCCGACACCGGGGGGTTGCACCTCCGACACCCAGTCAGGGGTGCGTCATGGCGGCCGGGTCGACCCAGCGATCGAAATCCTCGGCGGACACGAGGCCGAGCTGCAACGCCGCCTCGCGCAGGCTCAGGCCCCCGCGATGCGCCGTCAGCGCGACCTTCGCGGCGTTCTCGTAGCCGATGTGCGGATTGAGCGCGGTGACCAGCATCAGCGAGCGCTCGACATTGGCGCGAATGACGTCGAGGTTGGGCTCGATGCCCTGCGCGCAGCGCACGTCGAACGAGCTCATTGCGTCGGCGAGCAGGTCGATCGATTCCAGGACGCCGTGCAGCATCACCGGCTTGTAGACGTTGAGCTGGAAATTGCCCTGGCTGCCCCCGAACGCGACTGCCGCGTCGTTGCCGAAGACGCGCACCGCCACCATCGTGAGCGCCTCGCACTGCGTCGGATTGATCTTGCCCGGCATGATCGACGATCCAGGCTCGTTGTCGGGAATCGTGATTTCGCCAAGGCCCGCGCGCGGCCCGCTGGCGTGCCAGCGGACGTCGTTCGCGATCTTCATCAGCGCTCCGGCCAGCGTGCGCAGCGCCGAGCTTACGTTGACGATCGCATCGTGCGCGGAGAGCGCGGCGAACTTGTTCGGTGCCGCGACGAACGGCTCGCCGGTTTCGCGCGCTATCGCTGACGCCACGGTGTCGCCGAAGCTCGGATGCGCATTGAGCCCCGTGCCGACCGCCGTGCCGCCGAGCGCCAACGGGAACAGGCCTTCGCGCGCGAACGCAATCGCCGCGCGCGCGTCGTCGAGCTGCGCCACCCAGCCGGAAATCGCCTGGCCCAGCGTGATCGGCGTGGCGTCCATCAGATGCGTGCGGCCGATCATCACGACGTCGGCAAACGCCTTCGCCTTCGCGTCGAGCGTCGTGCGCAATCGCTCGAGCGCCGGCAGCAGAGCGTGGTCGAGCGCATCCACCGTCGCGATGTGCATGACGGCCGGAAACGTGTCGTTCGACGACTGCCCGCGGTTGACGTCGTCGTTCGGATGGATCGGCTTCTTCGACCCGACGACGCCGCTGGCGAGCTGGATCGCGCGATTGGCGATCACCTCGTTGGCGTTCATGTTCGATTGCGTGCCCGAGCCCGTCTGGAAGACCACCAGCGGGAACTCGGCGTCGAGCTTGCCGTCGGCCACTTCCTGCGCCGCACGCGCGATCAGCGCCACCTTGTCGGTGGCAAGCTCGCCGAGCTCCCCGTTCGCGATCGCCGCCGCTTTCTTCAGTGTGCCGAACGCCTTGATGACCGTGCGGCCCCAGCGGAAACGATCGACGCCGATCGGAAAGTTGTCGATCGAGCGCTGCGTCTGCGCGCCCCACAGATGATCGGCAGGCACGCGCACTTCGCCGAGCGCGTCCTTCTCGATCCTGACCGCGTCTTTCGAGGCCATGGCCGATGTTACTGCGTCCCCGTCGCGCGCGCGCTTCGCGCGGCCGTCCCGCTGCGCGGCGCCGGCTTGGCGCGGCCCTTGCGCGACGCCTTGCCGCTCGCGACCAATGCCGGGGGCTTCGGGACAAGTTTGCGCAACTCGGTGAGCAGGGCGCGCTGGCGCGCATCGAGCGTCGAATCGCCGTCCAGCGAGTCGAGCACGCGGTTCAGCTTCTCCCGATCGCCTGCATTGCGCACGAGCTTGGGCAGCGAGCGCTTGGCCTGCACCGGCTCGAATTCGACGACGAGCGTCTGCTCGTGGAGCAGACCCCGGAACTGGTCCTCGTTTATGTGGCGCAGCACGCCGGTCGGCGCGAGCAGCTCGCGCGTGTGCTCCATCTGCGCGAGACGGCGCTTGCCACCGCCCGCCTTCGCGACGAGGATGCCGGTCCGAATGATCGCTTCCGGCAGTCCGCCCTGGTCGATCTCGTCGAGCACCTGGCGCACGGCGGGCAGCGCGCGCGGATCGAAGCGTGTCTGCTTGCGAATGACGGCGCGCTGATCGGCCATCTGCAGCGACAGCATGTTGCCGTACACCTCGAAGAACGCCGCCTCCCGCGCAGCGTCGCGCAGGTCGCGGTAGAGGTCGAGCGACGCGTTCACGTACTCCGACAACAGCCGTTCAGCGCGACGACCGGCATTGTCGGACGCGCGCGGGCGCCGGTTGGCGCGCGCGAGCGCGGCGAGGTAGGGCAGGGGCATCAGGAACGGATTGCGATCCGAGAACCACCAGCGCTGCACGCGCAGCGGATGCCACTCGCGCAACAGCTTCGCGAGCCATTCCGGCGTCGCCTCGCGCACCGCCGGGCGCACGAGCAGCTCATACGCGCGCTCAGTGAGCTCGGAGAGCGCCGCCACCGCCTCGAACGGCTTTTCGTCGACGCGATCGAACTTCTGCATGCGTTTCAGATCCTCGAGCTTGCGCTCGTGCAGCGTCACGTCGTACTCGACCGTGCCGTCGTCGCTCGTGCGCTCGTGGATCTCCATCCCGTACAGCCCCGGCGGCAGTGCCTGGATGTACTTCAGCACCGACACGATCTGCGTGTGCTCCTTTTTCGCGACCTTGCCGGAGACGAAGATGCCGAGGTGCCCGATGTCCTCGTGGATCAGCCCGACGATCGTCTGGCCGTTGGCCTTGATCTCCTCGGTGCTCGAATAGATGTCGCTGATCCAGTTGAATGCCTGCTGCGGCGGCGTGATGTTGTCGCCCATCGAAGCGAACACGATGATCGGCTGCTTGATCGACTTCAGGTCGAAATAGCGGCCGGGGCCGAGCCGTGCCTCGCCCTGCGACAGCTTGTTGCCGATGAAGAGATTGTTGACGATCCAGCGGATCTCCTCCTCGTTCATCAGGTAGAAGCCACCCCACCAGCGCTCGAAGTCGAGAAAGCGCGGCGCTTCCTCGTCGACGTCGTCGAACAGCCGGTAATACTTGTCCCAGTAGGTATTCGCGGGATTCAGGTCCTCGAAGTTCTGCACCAGATGCGCGCCGTCGAACTTGCCGCCGCCCAGGTCGCTCGCGAGAAGCGACAGCCACGCGCCGCCGGCGAGCCCGCCCGCATAGCGCATCGGATTGTCGCCGTCGTTGCCGGCCCAGTACGACATCGGCGCGCCGTTGATGACCAGCGCACCAGCGATGTCCGGCCGCGCAGCGGCGAGCATCATCACCGCCCATCCGCCCTGGCAATTGCCGACGAGCACCGGCTTCGCGCTTTCGGGATGCCGCTCGGCGACGATGCGCACGAATTCGGCCTCCGCGTCCGTGACGTCGGCGAGCGTCTGCCCCGGCTCGGGATCCGGATAAAAGATCACGAAGTAAACCGGATGACCGGCCTGCAGGGCCACGCCGACCTCGGAATCCTCCTTGAAGCCGCCGATGCCCGGGCCGTGGCCGGCGCGCGGATCGATGATGATGTAGGGACGCAGCCTGTCGTCGATCTCGACGCCCGCAGGGGGAACGATGCGCACGAGTGCGTGATTGACCGGCCGCTCGAAGCTGCGCCCGTCCGCGAGCATCTCGTAGCGATACGCGAGCACCGGCGGCTTGCCGGCCTCCTCGTGGGCGATCCAGTTGTTGCCGCGCTCGCGCAGCGTGTCCCAGAAAAGGATCGAGCGTTGCGCGAAATCGATCGCGTACTCGGTCCAATCGCGGAGCGCCTGCTGCGGCATGTGGCGCGGTGCGGCCGCGGCCCCGAGGTACGCGGCCTGTGCCTTCCGGACGTGCGCGGCGTACGCCTCGGTGGCCTCCCGTACACGCCGCGAGTACACGGATGCGACGTTGCGCGAGATCTGCAGCGAGCGGTCGATGGTCTGGTTCAGATTGGGCATTCGGCTGGCTCCGTTCGGGCAGATTGCTGCAATGCAACATGCTAGCAGATCCGCCCTTCACAGCCCATGTGGGGCCGTTTGCCAGAGAGACCAACTTGAGCACCACGTGCAAAGCCGGCCACCGCCGGCGGGAGAATTGCGGCGGTGCGGGAGACTACTGCGCGCGATGCCGCAGCTTGCGGATCGCTTCGAGCTGCGCGAGCGCCGCGGAGAGCTCGGCCTCCGCGGTCGCGATCTCTTCCTTCGACGTCTTGTTCTGCATCGCCTCTTCGGCGGCGCGCTTCGCCTCCAGCGCGGCCTTCTCGTCCAGGTCCTTCGCGCGAATGGCCGTGTCGGCGAGCACCGTCACGACATCCGGCTGCACCTCGAGAAAGCCGCCCTGGACGAACACGAGCTCCTCGGTTGCGCTGTTCGCCGGTTTGATGCGCACCGAGCCGGGCTTGATCTGCGTGAACAGCGGCGTGTGGCGCGGGTAGATGCCGAGCTCGCCCATCACGCCCGGGAGGATGACGAACTCCGCCTCGCCCGAGTAGATCTGCTCTTCGGCGCTGACGACGTCGACGTGGATCGTATTGGCCATTATTGCAGCGTCTTCGCCTTCTCGAACGCCTCTTCGATCGTGCCGACCATGTAGAACGCCTGCTCGGGCAGCGCGTCGCACTCGCCGTTGACGATCATCCGGAAGCCCTTGATCGTGTCCTTCAGCGACACGTACTTGCCCGGCGTTCCCGTGAACACTTCCGCGACCGTGAACGGTTGCGACAGAAAGCGCTGGATCTTGCGCGCACGCGCCACGGCAAGCTTGTCTTCCGGCGACAGCTCGTCCATGCCGAGGATCGCGATGATGTCGCGGAGCTCCTTGTAACGCTGCAGCACCGATTGCACGGCGCGCGTCGTTCCGTAGTGCTCCTCGCCGATGACGTTCGGGTCCACCTGCCGCGACGTCGAGTCGAGCGGATCGACCGACGGGTAGATGCCGAGTGCCGCGATGTCGCGCGACAGGACGACGGTGGCGTCGAGGTGCCCGAACGTGGTCGCGGGCGACGGGTCGGTCAGGTCGTCGGCCGGGACGTACACGGCCTGGATCGACGTGATCGAGCCGGTCTTCGTCGACGTGATGCGCTCCTGCAATCGGCCCATTTCCTCGGCGAGCGTCGGCTGATAGCCCACGGCGGAAGGCATGCGCCCGAGCAGCGCGGACACTTCGGTGCCGGCGAGCGTGAAGCGGTAGATGTTGTCGATGAAGAGCAGCACGTCGCGCCCTTCGTCGCGGAAATTCTCGGCGATCGTGAGGCCGGTCAGCGCGACGCGCAACCGGTTGCCCGGCGGCTCGTTCATCTGCCCGTACACCATCGCGACCTTCGACTTGCCGAGGTCTTCCTTGTTGACGACGCCGGACTCGATCATCTCGTGATAGAAGTCGTTGCCTTCGCGCGTGCGCTCGCCGACGCCGGCAAATACCGACAGGCCGGAGTGAGCGGTGGCGATGTTGTTGATGAGCTCCATCATCGTGACCGTCTTGCCGACGCCGGCGCCGCCGAACAGGCCGATCTTGCCGCCCTTCGCGAACGGACAGATGAGGTCGATCACCTTGATGCCGGTTTCCAGCAGTTCCGTCGACGGCGACAGTTCCTCGAACGTCGGCGCCGTGCGATGGATGGTCATCGACTTCTCGGCGCCCACGGGGCCGCGCTCGTCGATCGGCCGGCCGAGCACGTCCATGATGCGGCCGAGCGTTTCCGGGCCCACGGGCACCGTGATCGGCGCGCCGGTGTTCACCACCTGCATGCCGCGGCGCAGGCCGTCTGACGAACCGAGCGCGATCGTGCGCACGACGCCGTCGCCGAGCTGCTGCTGCACCTCGAGCGTGAGGCCGATCTCGTCCATCTTGAGCGCGTCGTAGATCTTCGGCATCTGGTCGCGCGGGAACTCGACGTCGACGACCGCGCCGATGCATTGAACGATCGTGCCCTGGTTCTTCACTGGTTGATCCATGTCCGTTCCCTGATTTTCCTGATCGGTGTCGGAGGTGTAACCCCCAGTGTCGGAGGTGTAACTCCCATCATTGGAGTTACACCTCCGACACCATGGAGTTGCACCTCCGACACCGAACTTGTCCTTACACGGCGGCGGCGCCGCCGACGATTTCCGAAAGCTCCTTGGTGATGCCCGCCTGCCGCGTCTTGTTGTAGATGAGCTGCAGCTCGCCGATGATCTTCGCCGCGTTGTCCGACGCCGCCTTCATCGCGACCATCCGCGCGGACTGTTCGGAGGCCATGTTTTCGTTCACCATCTGGAAGATGACCGCTTCCATGTAGCGGCGCATCATGCCGTCGAGCAGGTCGCGCGCATCGGGCTCGTAGATGTAGTCCCACGAGCCTTCCGCCGTGTGCACGGTGCGCAGCTCGCCCGCGGCCGATCGGTATTCCTCGGGGATCGGCACGATGCGAATCTGCCGCGGCTCCTGCTTCATCGTGTTGACGAAGTTCGTCGAGAAGATGTGGATCTCGTCGATGCCGCCTTCGAGGTACTTGTCGATCAGCACCTTGACCGGGCCTACGAGCCGATCGAGCCGCGGCCGGTCGCCGAGCTGCACGACGCTCGACGCGATGTTCGCGCCCATCCGGTTCAAAAAGCCGAGGCCCTTGTTCCCGATGGCGACGAAATCGACCTCGATGCCGGCGGCGCGCCACTCCTTGAACCGCGCCATCATCAGCCGCAGCAGGTTCGTGTTCAGACCACCGCACAAGCCCTTGTCCGTGGTGATGAGGATCGCGCCGACGCGCTTCACCTGCCCGCGCTTGACGAGGAACGGATGCTTGTACTCGGTGTTCGCCCTCGAGATGTGCATCGCGATGTCGAAGACGCGATCGACGTACGGACGCGACGCGCGCATCCGGTCCTGCGCCTTCTTCATCTTCGACGCCGCGACCATCTCCATCGCCTTGGTGATCTTGCGCGTGCTCTGCACGCTCTTGATCTTGTTGCGGATTTCTTTCGAGCCGGCCATGGTGAATCAGCGTCTCAGTAAGTACCGGTCTTCTTGAAGTCCTCGATCGCCGCCGCCAGCGCCTTCTCGTCGTCGGCCGACATTTCCTTCGTCTTCTCGATCTTGTCGAAGATCGCCGCGTACTTGCTCTTCACGAACTGGCGCAGCGCCGCCTCGAACGCAAGTGCCTTGTCGACCGGCACGTCGTCGTAATAGCCGCGGTTGACGGCGAACAGCGTCAGCGCCTGCTCGGCGACCGACAGCGGCGAGTATTGCGGCTGCTTCATGAGCTCGGTCACGACGCGGCCGCGATCGAGCTGCTTGCGCGTCGCGTCGTCGAGATCGGACGCGAATTGCGCGAACGCCGCAAGCTCGCGGTATTGCGCGAGCGACAGCCGCACGCCGCCGCCCAGCTTCTTGATCACCTTCGTCTGCGCATCGCCGCCCACTCGCGACACCGAGATGCCGGCGTTGATCGCGGGCCGGATTCCGGCGTTGAACAGGTCCGTCTCGAGGAAGATCTGGCCGTCAGTGATGGAGATCACGTTCGTCGGCACGAACGCCGTCACGTCGCCGGCCTGCGTCTCGATGATCGGCAGCGCGGTGAGCGACCCGGTCTTGCCCTTGACGGCGCCCTTCGTGAACTTTTCGACGTACTCCTCGTTGACGCGCGCGGCGCGCTCGAGCAGCCGCGAGTGCAGGTAGAACACGTCGCCCGGATACGCCTCGCGACCCGGGGGACGGCGCAGCAGCAGCGACACCTGCCGGTACGCCCACGCCTGCTTCGTCAGGTCGTCGTAGATGATGAGCGCGTCCTGGCCGCGGTCGCGGAAGTATTCGCCCATCGTGCAGCCGGAGTACGGCGCGATGTACTGCATCGCCGCCGAGTCCGACGCCATCGCGGCGACGACGATCGTGTACGCCATCGCGCCGTATTCCTCGAGCTTGCGCACGACGTTCTTGACGGTCGAGGCCTTCTGCCCGATCGCGACGTACACGCAGATCAGGTCCTTGCCCTTCTGGTTGATGATCGTGTCGACGGCGACGGCGGTCTTGCCCGTCTGCCGGTCGCCGATGATGAGCTCGCGCTGGCCGCGGCCGATCGGCACCATCGCGTCGATCGACTTCAAGCCGGTCTGCACGGGCTGCGCCACCTTCTTGCGCCAGATCACGCCCGGCGCGACCTTCTCGATGACGTCCGTCTCCTTCGCGTTCAGCGGGCCCTTGCCGTCGATCGGACGGCCGAGCGAGTCGACGACGCGGCCGATCAGCTCGGGTCCGACCGGCACTTCGAGGATGCGACCCGTGCACTTGACGGTGTCGCCTTCGGTGATGTGCTCGTACTCGCCGAGAATCACCGAGCCGACCGAGTCGCGCTCGAGGTTCAGCGCCAGTCCGAAGGTGTTGTCGGGGAACTCGAGCATCTCGCCCTGCATCGCGTTCGACAGGCCGTGGACGCGGCAGATGCCGTCGGTGACCGACACGACGGTGCCCTGCGTGCGCACCTCGGCGCCCATGTCTAGGTTCTGGATCCGCGACCGGATCAGTTCGCTGATTTCCGATGGATTCAATTGCATAGTGCCTCCTCGCCCGAAAGTAGACCCCTACTTTCGGGCGGTTGTTAGTCCCTGAAATCGCGGGCGGAGCCCGACGATTGCAGGCAGCAAATTCTGACAAAACCCATCAGGCGCGAAGCTGCGTGTGCATCGCCGCGAGCTTCGCCTGCACCGAGCCGTCCAGCACGGCGTCGCCGACCGTCACGCGGGCGCCGCCAATCAGGTCCGGATTCACGGTGACCGTCGTTTCGATTTTGCGTCCGAAGCGCTTTTCGAGCGCCGCCTTGAGCTCGGCGACCTGCGCCTCGGTCAGTTCCATCGCGCTTTCGATCGTCGCCGTCGCCGTCGCTTCCGCGTCGTTCTTCAGCGTCTCGAACATTTCGGCAATCTGCGGCAGCAGGCTCACGCGCTCGCCTTCGACGAGCACGTGGATGAAATTGCGTGCCTGCGCGCCGAAGCGGTCGCCGCCGATCGACAGCAGCAGCGATTCCTTGGCGGCATTGTCGAGCCGAGGATTGTCGAGCGCCTTGGTCACGCGCGGATCGGTGACGATCGTCGACGCAAAGCGGAGCATTTCCGACCACGCGGGCAGCGCCTGATCGTCGCGCGCGAGCCCGAACGCCGCTTCCGCGTAGGGACGCGCGATCGTCGCGAGTTCAGCCATCGCCGACTACAGCTCCTGGCGGATCGACGCCAGCAGCTCGGCGTGGTCGGCCGGGCGGATCTCGCGCTTCAGGATTCGCGCGGCACCCGCCACGGCAAGGTCGGCGACCTGGTTGCGCAACTGCTCGCGCGCCGCCTGGTATTCCTGCTCCGCCTCCGCCTTCGCGGCCGCGATGATGCGGTCGCGTTCGGCGGCGGCTTCGATCTTCGCCTGATCCATCGTCTCGGCGCGAAACTTCTCGCCGGTCGCGACGATTTCGCCCGCCTTCGCCTTCGCTTCGGCCATCATGTCGGCGATTCGCTTTTCGGCCGACACGAGGCTTTGCCGGCCCTGCTCCCCGGCAGCCAGCCCCTCCGCGATCTGCTTCTGCCGCGTCTCGACGGCGCGCATCAGCGGTGGCCAGATGAACTTCGCCGTGAACCAGATGAAGAGGCCGAAGCCAATGGCCTGCATCAACAGCGTGAGATTGATGTCCATCGTGCTCTCCGGAGCTCCGGACCGCCTGCCGTTATTTCAGCCCGGCCGGGATCAGCGGATTGCCGAAGGCGAACAGCATCGCGATGCCGAGGCCGATGATGAACGATGCGTCGATCAGGCCCAGCAGCAGGAACACCTTCGCCTGCAGCTGCGGCATCAGCTCCGGCTGGCGCGCCGCGCCTTCGAGAAAGCGCGAGCACATGATGCCTACGCCGACGCATGCGCCCAGCGCGCCCAGGCCGATCATCAGGCCGATGCCGATGCCGGTGTAACCCTGGATCATCGCGACCAGTTGCAGCTTGTCCATTGCCTTTTCCTTTCTTCGAGCGGGTTTGACTTGACGGTGAACGGGGTCAGTGATGCTCGTGCGCCATCGCGATATAGACGACGGTCAGCATCATGAAGATGTACGCCTGCAGGACGACGATCAGGATGTGAAAGATCGACCAGCCGAGGTGCAGCGCGGCGCCGAAGATCACGCCGGCGACGCCCGTGGCGGCCCACATTCCGAGCAGCAGGAAGATCAGCTCGCCGGCGTACATGTTGCCGAACAGCCGCAGCGAGTGGGACAGCGGCTTCGACACGTATTCGACGAGGTTGAACAGCAGGTTGAACGGCCACAGGATCGGGTTGGCGCCGAACGGCGAGCAGAAGAGCTCGTGGATCCACCCGCCGAACCCCTTGATCTTGATGCTGTAGAAGATCATCAGCCCGAACACGGCGAGCGCGAGCGCGAACGTGGTGTTCACGTCGGCGGTCGGGACGAAACGGAACTCGTGGAAGCCGACGGCATTGAGGCCGGCGCTCACGATGTCGATCGGCAGGAAGTCCATCGCGTTCATGAAGAGCGTCAGCACGAACGTCGTGAGGGCGATCGGCGCGACGAGGCGCGTCGTGCCGTTGTAGATGCTCTTGACCTGCTCGTTGACGAAGTCGATCGAGAGCTCGACGAACGCCTGCGTTTTCGACGGCACCCCCTGCGTCGCCTTGCGCGTGACGAGCCACATGAAGCCGAACGTCAGGACACCCAGCACCGCCGTCGTGATCAGCGTGTCGAGGTTGACCGTCCAGAAACCGCCTTCCCCGATGGGATGCGTGAGGAACGTCAGGTGGTGCTGGATGTAGTCGGTGGGAGTTGCGTACGAGGCGGCCATCGCAGGATTTCAGCAGAACACGTCAGTCTCAGTCGCGAACGAACAAGGCAACGCGAAACAGCAATACCGTGACGACGAAGGCCGCCAGCAACGCCGGGACGACGACCTCCCTGTAGTTCGCGAGCACAAGCCAAAGCTGGCCGATGATCACGAGGATTTTTGCGGCTTCGGCCCGGAACAGCGCCATCATCGTGGCACCGGCCGTCTTGCCCGGGGCGATCGCGAGCACGAATGCGTACACGACACCCGCCGACAGGTTGACCACGCCTCCCAGCACCGCGGACAACGCGCCATGGAAACCCACCCAGGCACCCGCGATCGCGGCAATGATCACCGTCGCCGCCGCCTGCCAGACGAGCACGGCCCGGAAAGGCCTCGTGGAAAGCGGCGCAGCCACGGTTCGACAGCCTGCGAATGCCCCGATTTCGGGCGCTCGGCAGCCCGCCACGCAAAGTCCGAGAGTTTAACCGTTTTTCGGCGAGGGTCGCAATGAAATGTTGCAGTGCAGCGTGGTAGCCCCCGACGTTGCAGTGCAGGTGCCTAGCCGCCCGACAGCGCCGCCACGATCATGAGGGTCGCCCCCGACGGGATCTCCGAGGCGAGGTCGCGTGTCACGTCGCTGCCGACGAAGAGCTTGATGTGCGGCCGCACGTTGCCTTGCTCGTCGACCATCCGAAAACGGATTCCGGGGTAGTTCACGTTGAGCGCGGCCAGCACGCCGCCGACGGTCGGCGGCAATTCGGGCGCAAGCACCGGCACGGCGACCATCACCTCGGGCTCGCCGGTGTACGACCGCAGCGGGGACGGAATGCGCACGCGCACGACGGCCGCCGCTTCATGGGATGTCCTGGCCGTCATCGCGGGTTGACCGGCTTTCCGTCAGATGCTCGTCGCTTCGACCGAATAAATCTCCGGAAGATGCCGGGCGATGCTGCGAAAGCTGCGTCCCTCGTCGCGGCTTGCCCAGACCTCGCCTGACGTCGTGCCGAAATAGAGGCCGGTCGGATCACGGCCATCAAGGCTCATCGCCTGCCGCTTCACCGTCCACCACGTCTGCGACTTCGGCAAGCCCTGATCCTGCCGCTTCCACGTGCGGCCGCCGTCGCGGGATCGGTAGACCGCGGGACGTCCGCCCGGCGACGTGCGCGGCCATACGGTGGTGCCATCCATCGGCAGCACCCATACCGTGTCGGGATCGCGCAGATGCGCCGCAATCGGGAAGCCGACGTAGCCGACCGTCTTCGGCATGTTGGCGCCGATGTCCTGCCATACGTCGCCCGGGCGGTCGAGCCGGTAGATGCCGCAGTGATTCTGCTGATACAGGCGATCGGGCCGCCCGCCCGCGAATTGCACGCAATGCGGATCATGGCCGAACTCCGGCGGAGGGTTATCGGGCAGGAAGTCGGCCCGAACGCCCTTGTTGAGAGGCCACCAGTGCTCGCCGGCGTCCGGGCTCTCGAACACGCCGCCACTCGACATCGCGATGTAGAGATGCGCGGCGTCGCGCGGATCGACCAAAATCGAATGCAGCTTGGCTCCGTCCGGCGTCCCGTCCTGATCGCCGCCGCACCAGGCCTTGCGCTGTGGATTCGCGTTGAAACCGGTGACGCCGTCCCAAGTCGCGCCACCGTCGTTGGAGCGGAAGAGCCCCTGCGGCGAGGTCCCCACATACCACGCGCCTGGCTCGCTCGCGTGCCCCGGCGTCAGCCAGAACGCATGATCGACGACGCGGCCGCTGTCCGCCGCGAATGCGGGAGGCCGTGTTGCCTCCTTCCACGTGCGGCCATTGTCGGTCGAGCGAAACACGGTCGGACCGAGGTGGCCGGTGCGCGCCGCCGCCAGCATCGTCTTGCCGTCGCGCGGGTCGACGACGGCGTGATGAATCGTGTGTCCGAGAAATTGCGGACCTGCGAGCCGCCATCCGTTGCGCGCGACATCGCTAGTAAGCGTCCACAGACCTTTGCGCGTGGCCACGAGCAGGCGCGTTCGCCGCGTCGCTGCGGGACGGGTCGCGGCCGATGATCTCGCCATGAGTGATACTCCTTGTCGTGAGGCGTCCCGGAGCGCTAGCCGCGCAGGACGAAAGGGCGAACGCTACCGCGTGGCCGATTCCCGGGCAAGGGCGAGGGTTGAAATTGCGCCGCATGGCTCTCATGCTCATAGATGAACGTCCCGCGCTGTCCAACCGGACGGCCTCTTCTTTTCCTCAGGAGCGCACATGACGATCAAGGTCGGTGACCGGTTGCCCGCCGGCACGCTGCAGGAATACTACGATGTCGAGACGAACGGCTGCGCGATCGGCCCGAACCCGGTTTCGATCGAAAGCCTGACCCGTGGCAAGAAGGTGGTGATCTTCGGCCTGCCCGGCGCGTTCACGCCGACGTGCTCGGCCAAGCACGTACCCAGCTATCTCGCGGCGTATGACAAGCTGAAGGCGAAGGGCGTCGACACCATCGCGTGCATGTCGGTAAACGATGCGTTCGTGATGGGGGCGTGGGGGCGCGATCAGCACGCCGGCGGCAAGATCCAGATGCTCGCGGACGGTAGCGCGGCGTACACGAAGGCGCTGGGGCTCGAGCTCGACCTGACCGCTCGGGGCATGGGCATCCGCTGCCAGCGGTTCTCGATGCTCGTCGACGACGGCGTCGTCAAGACGCTGAACATCGAGGCTCCCGGAAAATTCGAGGTGTCGGGCGGCGAAACGATGCTCGCGCAGCTCGGGTAGCGCTATCGCTTCTCGATGACGATGCTGGCGGAGCTCGGGTAGCGCTATCGCTTCCCGATGCCGAGCCGCTCGACGATTCCTTCGAACTGCTCGAGCGTCGAATAGCGAATGACGAGCCGGCCCGCGCCCTGGCGCCCCGGCTCGATGTGCACGACGGCGCCGAGCGCGTCGGCGAGCTCGTTCTCGAGGCGCGCGGTGTCGGCGTCGTAGGCCGGTTTGTTCTTGCGCCTCGCCGCGCGCCGCGCCGGATTCAGCAAGCCTTGCACGAGCCGCTCCGTTTCGCGCACTGACAGTCCGCCGTCGCAGATCCGCGCAGCGGTTCCCGACTGCTGCTCGACGGGCAGCGCCAAGAGTGCTCGCGCGTGCCCCATTTCGAGGCTCCCCGCGAGCACGTATTCCTGCACCGGTGGCGCGAGCGCGGTGAGCCGCAGCAGATTCGACACCGCGCTGCGCGAGCGCCCGACGGCCTTGGCGGCGGCCTCGTGCGTGAGTCCGAATTCGTCGATCAGCCGCGCGAGTCCCTTCGCTTCCTCGATCGGATTCAGGTCCTCGCGCTGGATGTTTTCGATCAGCGCGACCGCGAGCGCCGACTGGTCCGGAACGTTCTTCACGAGCGCCGGGATTTCGCGCAGTCCCGCCTGCTGCGCAGCGCGCCATCGCCGCTCCCCCGCGACGATTTCGAACCGTCCGCCATCGACGGGACGCACGAGGATCGGCTGCATCACGCCCTGTTCCTTGATCGAGAGCGCGAGCTCCGCGAGGGACTCCGCGTCCATTTTCGTGCGCGGCTGGTAGCGTCCGGGACGCAGGCGATCGATGGCGAGCGTCTGCAATGAATCGCCTTCGCGCGCGTCGTCGTCGGTGCCCGCGAGCAGTGCGTCGAGGCCGCGGCCAAGTCCCTTCGGTCGAATCATCGTCGCTCCTATTGTGGGCGCTTACTTACGGCGCCTGGTCCGGTTGATCGCGGGGTTGCTCGGGTGTGGCGGGCGCCGACGGTTGCTCGGGGGGCGTGACGGGTGCGGGCGGCCGCTCGCGCACCTCCATGCGGCGCACGACCTCGCCGGCGAGCGCGAGATAGGCAAGGGCACCCTTGGACTTCGCCTCGAGCGTGAGCGCCGGCACGCCGTGGGACGGCGCCTCCGCGAGCCTCACATTGCGCGGGATGACCGTGCGGTAAAGGCGGTCGCCGAAGTGGCGCTCGAGCTCCGCGGCGACGTTCTGGGCGAGCGTGTTGCGCGGGTCGTACATCGTGCGCAACAGGCCTTCGATCTCGAGCGTGGGATTCAAGTGAGCGCGCACTTTCTTGATCGTCTGCACCAGATCCGAAAGTCCTTCGAGGGCGTAGTACTCGCATTGCATCGGGATCAGGACCGAGTCGGCCGCGCACAGCCCGTTCAGCGTGAGCAGCGACAGCGACGGCGGGCAATCGAGGAAGATGAAGTCGTAGTCGCTCGCGATCGCGTCGATTGCGGCGCGCATCTGCCGCAACGCTTCGGCCAGCGCATCTTTGAGACGCATCTCGCGCTCGGGAAGATCGACGAGCTCGACCTCTGCACCCGCGAGCTCCCGATTGGCGGGCACGAGATCGAAGCCGCCCGTTTCCGAATGCAGGCGCACGTCGGCGATGTCGGTCTCGCCGAGCAACACGTGGTAGACGGTGCGCTTGCGGGCGCGCTTGTCCACGCCCGACCCCGTCGTCGCGTTGCCTTGCGGGTCAAGGTCGATCACCAGCACCCTGCGCTTCATCGCGACTAGGCTCGCGGCTAGATTGACCGTCGTCGTCGTCTTGCCGACGCCGCCTTTCTGATTCGCGACGGCGATGATCCGCGTCATGAGATTCCTTCCTGCGCGACGCGCATCAGGACGAGATGGCGCTCGGCGTGGAGGCCCGGCACGTCGAGCGCGGGCGTCGCAGTCGCGACCACTCCCTTCGGCAGCGCGTCGATCTCGTTGCTCGGCAGCGCACCCTTCATCGCGACGAGCATGCCGCCGGGAGCGACGTGGCGCGACGCGAGCGTCGCAAAGGTGCGCAGATCCGAGAAGGCGCGCGAGATCACGACGTCGAACGGCTCATCGGGCGCGAAGTCCTCGACCCGGGACGCGACTACCCGCACGTTGGCGAGCTCGAGCTCGATCGCGGCCTGGGCGAGAAATGCCGCCTTCTTGCGATTGGCGTCGAGCAGGACGAACGTCCACTGCGGACGCGCAATCGCTAGCGGAATGCCGGGAACGCCGCCGCCCGAGCCCACATCGAGCACGCGTGCATTCGGCACATCCGGCAGAAAGGGCAGCACGGCGAGCGCGTCGCCGACGTGATGCGTCTCCATCCGCGCGCGGTCGCGGATCGCGGTCAGGTTGTAGACGCGATTCCATTTGGCGAGCAGGTCCAGGTACGCAGCGAGACGCTCGCGAGCGGCGGCGGACAAATCAGCGGCGGCGGGGCAGTTCAGTCTGCGATTCGCGGTGCGGATCGGCGCGGCGCACGATCGCGTCGGCGTCATGCGGGATGCGACACGGGCTGCGCACGCGCTTCTTCGCGCGCGCGGGTTCCGCGCTTCAAATGGACGAGCAGCAGCGACACCGCCGCGGGCGTCACGCCGGACAGCCGCGCCGCCTGACCGAGCGTCTCGGGCCGATGCGCGTTCAGTTTCTGCTGGACCTCGATCGACAAGCCGCGCACGGTGGCGTAATCGAGATCGCGCGGCAGTGCCAGCGATTCCTGCGCAAGTTGGCGCGCAACCTCCACTTGCTGGCGATCGATGTAGCCGGCGTACTTGGTCGCGATCTCCACCTGCTCGGCGACCGCTTCGTCGGTGGCTTCGGCACCGGCGCCTTCGAGCATGTGCAGCGTGCGGTACGTGACGCCTGGCCGTCGCAGCAGGTCGGCGAGCGTACGTTCGCGCTCGAGCGGCTGGCCGAGGACCCGCTCGGCGGTTTCGCGCGCGACAACGTTCGGACTCACGTAAGTGGACTTGAGTCGCTCCGTCTCCGCTGCGATCGCATCGCGCTTGCGGCAGAACGCAACCCAGCGCGCATCGTCGACAACGCCCAGCCGGCGCCCGTGCTCGGTGAGCCGCAGGTCGGCGTTGTCTTCGCGGAGCTGCAGCCGATACTCGGCGCGCGCGGTGAACATGCGGTAAGGCTCTGATACACTACGGGTAATCAGGTCGTCGACCAGCACGCCCAGATAGGCTTCGTCGCGGCGCGGGCACCAGCCGGCCACGCCTTCGACGTAACGCGCCGCGTTGATGCCTGCCAGGATGCCCTGCGCCGCCGCCTCCTCGTAACCGGTGGTCCCATTGATCTGCCCGGCGAAGAACAGGCCGGCGATCGCCTTGGTTTCCAGCGTGGAGCGAAGCGCCTGCGGATCGAAATAGTCGTATTCGATCGAATAGCCCGGGCGGACGATGTCGGCGCGCTCGCAGCCGGGAAGCGTGCGAACGAGCGCGAGTTGCACGTCGAACGGCAGGGATGTCGAGATGCCGTTCGGATAAATCTCCGACGTTTCAAGGCCTTCCGGCTCGAGAAAGATCTGGTGGCTGGCGCGCTGCGCGAACCGGACGACCTTGTCCTCGATCGATGGGCAATAGCGCGGCCCGACGCCCTTGATAACGCCGGTGAAGAGCGGTGAACGGTCGAGCCCGGCGCGAATGACCTCGTGCGTGCGCGCGTTCGTGTGCGTGATCCAGCACGCGACCTGCAGCGGGTGCATCGCGCGGCTGCCCATGAACGAGAACACCGGCGGTGGGACGTCGCCCGGTTGTACTTCCAGGCCCGAAAAGTCGATCGTCCGCCCGTCGAGACGCGGCGGAGTTCCGGTCTTCAGCCGCCCGACGGGTAGCGCCAGCTCACGCAGGCGCGCGCCGAGGCGCTTGGCCGGCGGGTCCCCTGCCCGCCCGGCCTCGTAGTTCTGAAGCCCGACGTGAATCAGCCCCGACAGGAACGTGCCCGTCGTCAGCACGACCGCCTCGGCCTCGAACTCGACGCCGATCTGGGTCATGACGCCACGCACGCGGTCTCTGTCGAGCACGAGATCGTCGACGGGCTGCTGGAAAAGCGTCAGGTTCGGTGCCGACTCGAGGGACCGCCGGATGGCGCGCTTGTACAGAATGCGGTCGGCTTGGGCTCGCGTGGCGCGGACGGCGGGCCCTTTGCTCGCGTTAAGCGTCCGGAACTGGATGCCTGCCTCATCGGTGGCAATAGCCATGGCACCGCCGAGCGCGTCCACCTCCTTCACCAGGTGACCCTTCCCGATGCCGCCGATCGACGGATTGCAGGACATCTGGCCCAGCGTCTCGAAGTTGTGCGTCAGCAGTAGCGTGCGCCGACCGGCCCGGGCGGCCGCGAGGGCGGCCTCGGTGCCGGCATGGCCGCCGCCGACGACGATCACGTCAAAGCGCCGGTCGAATTTCATGCGAATTGGGTTCTGCGGTGCCACGCCGGCACCGGGAGAAGATCAATTGAATGACAACGCCATTATTTTAACCGATTGAAATGTTTCACGTGAAACTAACCGAAGGAGCGACTCAGCAGATACCAGGGGCGTCAGGCGGCGTCCCCGGAGCAGAATCGATGTGACAGCCGGGTACGCCACGGACTCGCCGGGTGTTCCACGTGGAACAAATTTACGCCTGCGCCACGCCGTATCAGGCCGGCGGGCGCGAACAAGCTAGGCGGACGAAGCCTATCGCCGCCACCGCGCTCGCATGACACCGACGCAAAGGGCGATCTACTTCTGGCGGCATCTAGAGCCGTGGCCTCTTCCGGGGCCACATCGCTATGTCATCCGTGAACGGAGACAGATCCGCGCCCGGCCGCCGAGCGCGCCGCAGCTATACGCAACTACATGATTACAGGCCGGTAACGAATAACCAGGTGGTTCGCGCCACAGCCTAAGTGTTTCGGCCGGGCCGCGCGAAGCAATCGAAACTGTGTGTGAGCGTTCACATCGAGATCCGCCCCGCCAACCGGTTTCGCTCGCTCATCAGCCTATCCGGCCGCTTGGCTCCCAGGCGCTTGAAGAACGCATCATGCAAATCGAGCTCGCGTTCCCACTGCCTCGCATCGACATCCATCACGCTCGAGAAGCGATGCGCGCCGAAATCGAATCCCTTCCAGTCGAAATCGGCGTAGCGCGGCACGTAGCCCAGCGGTGTCTCGACCGCATCCGCGCGTCCTGCGCACCGCTCGAAGATCCATTTCAGCACCCGCATGTTCTGGCGGAATCCGGGCCAGACGAATTTCCCCGAATCGTCCTTGCGGAACCAGTTGACGCTGAAGATGCGCGGAGGCTCGGCAACCGCGCGTCCCATGTCGAGCCAGTGCTGAAAATAATCGCCCATGTGATAGCCGCAGAACGGGAGCATCGCGAACGGGTCGCGCCGCACCTCGCCGACGGCGCCGGTTGCTGCAGCGGTGGTCTCCGATCCCATCGTCGCAGCCTTGTAGACACCCTCGTCCCAACTGCGCGCCTCGGACACCAGCGGCACCGTGTCCGACCTGCGCGCGCCGAACACCAGCGCGGACAGCGGCACGCCGTGGGGGTTGTCCCATTGCGCATCGAGCGACGGACACTGCGTCGCCGACACGGTGAACCGCGCATTCGGATGGGCCGCCGGCCTGCCGCATCCCGGCGTCCATGATTTGCCCTGCCAATCGGTCAGGTGCGCGGGCGGTGTCTTCGTCATGCCTTCCCACCAGACGTCGTTGTCGTCGGTGAGGGCGACATTCGTGAAGATCACGTTCTCGCGCAGCGTTTCCATTGCGTTCGGATTCGATTCGTACGACGTTCCAGGCGCGACGCCGAAGTAGCCCGCTTCGGGATTGATCGCCTGAAAGCGTCCGTGCGCCGAGGGCTTGATCCAGGCGATGTCGTCGCCGATCGTCGTCACCTTCCATCCCTCGAATTCGGCCGGCGGAATCAGCATCGCGAAATTCGTCTTGCCGCACGCACTCGGAAATGCGGCAGCAACGTAGCGCTTTTCACCCGCAGGCGACGTGACACCGAGGATCAGCATGTGCTCGGCGAGCCAGCCCTCATCGCGTCCCATGACCGACGCGATGCGCAGCGCCAGGCATTTCTTGCCCAGCAGCGCATTGCCGCCATAACCGGAGCCGAAGCTCCAGATCTCGCGCGCCTCGGGGAAGTGGACGATGTACTTGTTCGCGGGATTGCACGGCCAGGCGACATCACCCGCGCCGTCGTCGAGTGGAACGCCGACCGAATGCACGCACGGCACGAAGGCGCCGTCGCGTCCGAGCACGTCGTAAACCGCCTTTCCCATGCGCGTCATCATGCGCATGTTGACGACGACGTAGGGACTGTCGGTGATCTCGATGCCGATGTGCGAGATCGGACTGCCGAGCGGGCCCATGGAAAAAGGCACCACGTACATCGTGCGGCCGCGCATGCAGCCGGCGAAGAGCCCTAGGAGCGTGCGGCGCATCTCCGCCGGCGCCATCCAGTTGTTCGTCGGACCAGCATCCTCCTCGCGCTCGCTGCAGATGAACGTGCGATCCTCGACGCGCGCAACGTCGGACGGATCCGAGCGCGCGAGAAAACTGCCCGGCCGCTTGACGGGATCGAGCCGGTGCAGCGTTCCGGTCGCGACCATCGCGTCGCACAGGCGCTGGTGTTCCGCGACGCTGCCGTCGCACCAGACAACGCGGGCCGGGCGCGTCAGTGCGGCCACCTCGCGAATCCAAGCAAGCAGACGCGAATGGTGGACGTGCGCCGGTGCTTCGATCGGCGCTTGAACCTCTGTAGACGAAGCGATGTTGTTCATCGACGTGACAATCCGGCAACAGAATCGAAAACTCTAGCACGCGAACGTTGCGCGCCAAACCGTGAATCCCGGCGTGGCCCAGTGGCCAGACCGATTGCATCGCCGCAAGCGTTTCGTGTTCGCCGACGCGATCGCATCATCCCGAGCCGGCGCGATTGCATCATCTCCGGCCGGTGCGCTTGCGCGATCCCGACGTGCCCCGGTCCGCTCGCATGCGCACGATCATCCGATCCCGTTCGACGGCCACGACCGCATTCGGTTGCACGGTGCTGCCACCTTCCGCGAGTCCGAGGCGCTCGAGCCAGCCGCCGGCGCCGACGAGCAGCGCGTCGACGGGCAGGGTTTCCGATTGCGGCATCGGCCCGATTGTTGCGCGCGTACGCAAATCCATCAATCGACCGACATCGGTGCCGTCGTCGCGCACAACGCGCATCTGCTCGAGCAGTGTCAGTCGATAGCGCATGCGCCGCAACCTCCGCATTCATGGCCCGCTCGCGTCATTGAATCCGTCATCCGCCGGGAATCCGCGCGATCCATCGGCCCAGGCGACGGTCGGCTTCGCCGAGTCCGAGCTCATTCGCCGTCCTGCGAAGCGCGACGCGTTCGCCGATATATGCGATCTCCGACCACGGCACGCGTGTCTCCGCGTTTCCGGCGAGCCACCGCACAACAGCGGCGAGAGGCGACGGCAGGCGCCGCTGCCACGCACCGGGGCCGATGAGGAGCGCCACGGGACGCAGGCCGTGCCGGGGATCGAGCTCGAGCTCGATGTCGTCGACGCTGCCGCACGGAAGCTGGTGCGCATCGACGATCTCGTGGTCGACGACGTCGCGAACCAGGTGAATCGAGCGGTCGATCCCTCGTGATTTGAGCTTGCTGCGAGACGCCGTTGTCATCCCTGGCCCCCGTGCGTGAGGATCAACAGCGGAATCGCCGCAAGCGCGGCGACGGTGAGGAGGACCATGTAAAGCCATCCGAGCACGCGCGCGACCGATCCGTTCGCGTACTCGCCCATGAGGCGCCGATCACCGGCGACGAGCAGCAGCGGGAGGTACGAGAGCGGCAGGATGACAACCGAGAACACAATCGAATACTCGACGACCGACACGGGGTCCACGCCGGTGAGAATCACGGCGGTGGCCAGTACGAAGACAGCAAGCCACGCGATCGTGAACCGCGACGCCTCGTGCGCCGGCCGGAAGCGGCCCCATGGCCAGCCGAAGAACTGCGCGATGCCATATGCAGCGGAAAGCGCGGTCTCGATGGCCGCTCCGGCAAACGCGAAAAACATGCCCCCGATTGCGATCAGCAGGCCGGCGACCCCGAAATGCACCGCCACGCTCGTTGCGACCACGCCGGGCAACTGCGGTTCGATGTGGCGCGGAGCGAAGAATTGCGCGCCGACGACGATCAGCGCAACGCACAGCAGCGAGCCGAGAACGAAACCGACGACGACGATGAACCGGTTGCGCCCGACGTCGGACGGCTTCCAGCGATCCTCGACAGCTCCCGACGAATAGAAGTACGCCTCGTAGGGCAGCATGATCGACGACAGCAGCGCGACGGCGTAGTACGCGTACAGCAGGTACTGCTGCGTCGATTCGAGCGACGGAACGTGCGGCACGAACGCTGCACCGACTTCGCCCAAGTCGGGCGCTTCGATCATCGCGATGACGAGGAATACGACCAGCAGCAATCCGCCCAGGCCGAACACGCGCTCGATCCATTGGAACGGCAGCACCCAAACGGCCAGCACGAGGAACACGCATGCGGCGGCGACCCACGCCCGATACGGCCAATCGGCGAACAATTGCCAAACGAGCGCAATGGCCCCGATTTCGGCGGCGCATGTCAGCACGTTGACGGCAACGGCGGCCACGAGCGTCACGAGCCCCGCGTCGAACCCGACGCGTTCGCGGATCAGGTTGAACACGGGCTGGCCGCGCACCGCCGCGACGCGTCCGGCCATCTCGCCGTAGACGATGATGCCGAGCGCGCCGACGCCTGCCACCCACAGGAGTCCGTAGCCGAACTTCGCACCCGCGTTGACGGCGAAGGTCAGCTCGCCGACCTCGACGAAGCCGCCCATCGCGGTCAGGATGCCGAGAAAGAGCTCCAGCACGCTATTCGGTTTCCTCTTCGAAACGGGTCATCCGGGGCGCGCGCTTCGCGCAAGCGGCACGAGCCTTTCGACGATGCCGCGGAGTTCCCGTTCGATCGGCACCGCGGCCGATGGCGTGTCGGCACGCTCGGCGAGCGCCTGCATCAATGCGAGCAACCGTTCCGAGAGCGGCCGGGCCGTGCGTGCGTCGGTCGCGCCCTCGTGCGTCTCTGCTTTCGCGAGCGCGTCGCGCAGGCTCGCGATGCGCGGCGCCAGCTGCTCCGCCTGCGCGCGGACGAAGTTCGCCGGCAACCGCGATGCCGCCGTGCCGTGCGCGATTTCCAGCGATTCCGCCGCCCGGGAGCGCAATTCTCCGAGCGTGATATAGAGCGTGCTCTGCGGCTCGCCCGATGCGGCGACGAACGCGGCGAAGCCGAGCGCGCCCACGATCGACAGGCCGACGGCGACCTGCAACCGCCGAACCCAGCGCGCTTCATGCCGTCTCACCGCATCAGCCTTGCAAGGCGGCGCGTTGCCGCGACGGTGCTCGCCGCCGGTCGCGTTGCCGGCCGGTCGTGCCCGAGGATCCGCGCGGCGTGGACGAGCGCTGCCACGAGATATGCGACACCGCCGGGCACCCACATCAGCAGGCCGCCGAACTGCTGGTCCTCGAGCGCCGACAGGCCCCACGGCGCGCCCTCCGCATACGCGCGATACCAGGGCACGGGCGCAAACGTGAGCAGCGCGCCCAGCGCGCCGGTCGCGAGCATCGTCACGAACATGCAAGCGATCGAGATGCCGGATGCCGCGCGCAAGCGGCTGCGTGCTGCAGCGCCCATCCGAACCGCCCACCAGAAGCACAG